>ERZ773214.366-NODE-366-length-30153-cov-5.083760_pt1 | contig 30153 bp, 29 predicted proteins | sample MGYA00511238_ERZ773214 | MGnify/ENA primary metagenome ERZ773214 (study PRJEB29015, sample SAMEA2738157) | human oral metagenome | biome: human oral; feature: human-associated habitat; material: saliva | place: China | collected 2259 ... | reverse complement strand
ATTGTTTCTAAGAGATGTTTGAATAATTGCATGGAGTTATTATAACAGATTGAGGAATAGTAGGGAGAAGGGTGTGAGGTTGCATTTTTAATGATTTTATGGTATTATAGCAGTTATGAATACAGGCAGATTCAATAGGGAGCGAATGAGATTAAGTGATACTGCTACTGAGGTCATGAGATCTCCTGAGTATATAGAAGCGCAAGATGATATGCGCTCAAAGTTAGGCGAGACGGCATTAAAAATGGTATGGGCAAAGCGGTATGCTGTGTCTAAAGCTATACATATTCATCGTAGTAAACAAGAAAGTCGATATGAAACAGACGAAGATAGAAATCTGAAATTAATACAAAGTATGCCGTATTGGCTTGATGCTCAGTTAAAGCTTGATGGTTATAAGAGTTGTAAGTCTATAAAAGAGTGTAAAGAAACAGTTACGATATTCAATAAAATCATACGTACTATGATAAATGAAGAGCAGTGTAGTGGTATGAAGGAAACTATGGATTCCATCAATGAGGTTATGTTGAAACTTAACTATACCCCCCCGGAGATTAACTACGCTATACAGTCGTTTAATGCTGTGCTTCAGGGAATGCGCCATGAAATTGCTGCTGAAAGTGCCTTAAACTGGACTCCAGGGGTTGAACTTGCTGAAATGACTAGTATTGAAGATGATCTTAATGGAGGAGATATTCACGTTTGCTATGTTGATGATCAAGGCGAAAGGTTTGAATTTAACATTGATATAAAAGCGACTAAAATTTCTGCCGATAAGGCAAATGAAAGGAATCATAGGCCGGGTTATTATGCAATCTGGTCGGGATTTGATTATGATGATTTTTGTGGTAGAGTACTTCCTGAAAACAAAATTATCAAGAGTAAATGTTCTTACTATGAGGAAAAAATTAAGGAAATAGTTGCCATTGAAAGGCGTAGAAAAGCTCAAAGAACGCTGAGAAGGGTGTCCTAGGTAGAGTATGGAAGCCTATAAGGTTATTAAGCCAGCTACTCTTCAGGAGCTTGATGATGTATTGCGTGCTAATCCGTTGGGTTCAAAATTTCCAATAATAGTTGAGAAGAATCTTGATGGTAATGATATTGCAAAAAGAAGAGGTGTTGTTCCTAAGAAAGAGGAAGCTACTTTTTCGCCTACTTCTATTGATGTTGGACAGGACAGTGAAAATGCCAGAACTATTATGACAATGGGGATAGCTGCTATTAATGGGGTTGTTTTTACGGGAAGAATCTCTGCATCGGATGGTAATAATAATTTCCCTGAGCTACTAATCGTATAATACTGAATAGTATCTAGATAATTAGCACTCACACTTGACGAGTGCTAAATTTGTGCGTTACAATAGATACGTTGTTAACGAAATGGAGGATAACGTGAGTACACCTATTAAGCCTCTTGGCGACCGTGTTGTAGCGGTGCGTGAAGAAGCAAAGACTCAGACAGCGAGCGGAATTTACTTGCCTGATAATGCTAAAGAAAAGCCAGTAGTTGCGGAAGTTAAAGCAGTTGGCGGCGATGTGAAGAACGTCAAAGTCGGCGATCGGATTGTCTATAAGGAATATTCGACTACGGATTTGAAAATTGACGGCACGGAATATTTGGTTGTTCGCGAAGAAGATATTTTAGCAACGGTTGTTGGATAAAAAGGGGAGTTTAATTATGGCAAAAAAAGTTTTTTATGATGACGATGCGCGAAATCGCGTGCTTGGCGGTGCTAAATCGCTATACGACGCAGTTAAGGTAACTTACGGTCCGAAGGGTCGCAATGTTGTGATTGCGAAAGGTTTTGGTGGACCAACTGTTACTCATGACGGTGTAACGGTGGCTGAAGGAATTGAATTGCCAGAAAATGATGACGAAACGCTAGGTTATAAAGTCGGTGCCGATTTAATCAAGCAGGCCGCTAAGAATTTGAACAAGCAAGCAGGCGACGGCACGACGACTGTAACGGTGTTGACATACTCGATTTTGAAAGAGGCGAATCGATTAATTGCAGCTGGACATAATCCGATGGAACTTAGGAAAGGCATCGAGCAAGCTGGCGCGGAAATTGTTAAAGAATTGAACAAATTGGCTGAGCCGATTGAAGGCAAGTCTGACCGCGTGGCTGAAGTCGCTACGATTTCGGCGGGAGATGCGGAAATTGGTAAATTGATCGCTGGCGTGATTGAGAAAGTCGGTAAAGACGGCGTGGTTACTGTTGAGGCTGGTCAAGGCTTGGAGTTAGAAGCTGAAGTTGTCGAAGGCTTTAGCTTGGACAAGGGTTGGGTGAGTCCGTTCTTTGTTACTGATGCAGGTCGCCAGGAAGCTGTGTACGAAAAGCCAGCAATTCTAATCACCGACAAGAAGATTTCTAGTGTGCAAGAATTCTTGCCAATGTTGGAAAAATTGGCACAAAGCGGCAAAAAAGACGTGGTTTTGATTGCTGACGAAGTTGAAGGCGAGGCATTGAGTATTTTGGTACTAAACAAGCTGAAGGGCGTATTCAATACTGTAGCCGTTAAGGCGCCAAGTTTCGGTGATCGTCGTAAAGACGTACTTCGCGACATCGCCGTGCTGACTGGTGCAACTGTGATTTCTGAAGATCACGGATTGACATTCGAAAACGCTGGCTTGGAAGTTTTAGGCTCGGCACGTAAGGTGATTGTTGGTAAAGATGAAACGACAATTATCGAAGGTGCAGGCAAACCTTCAGGTGTGAAGGAGCGAATTGCTGAGATTAAGTCGCTTTCAGAAAATGCTTCTAGCGAGTATGAGAAAGAGCAATTCGACAAGCGTGCTGCGGCATTGTCTGGCAAGGTTGCGGTTATTAAGGTTGGCGGCGCGACTGAGACGGAAATTGACGAGAAGAAATTCCGCGTTGATGACGCTGTGGCGGCTACTAAGGCGGCTTTGGCTGAGGGAATTGTCGCTGGTGGCGGCGTAACTTTGGTCAATTTGGCTGGCAATCTAAAAGTTAGCGGCGCAGACAGCTTGTCGGTTGGTCGACAAATCTTGAAGGACGCTCTGAAGCAACCGTTCCTACAGATTATGAAAAATGCTGGGTTGAATGCCGACGCGTTGCTTGCTCAAGTTGAATCTGGTAAACCTGGATTCGGCGTTAACGTTATGAAGCCAGAAGATGGTCTGATTGACGTGAAGAAGGCTGGCGTGATTGATCCAGCTCGCGTGACAAAAGAAGCTGTTCAAAATGCAGTGTCAATTGCGTCAACTGCGGCAACTATGGGCGCTTTGGTGGTTGATATTCCAGAGGCTGAAGTTGCAGCTGCTCCTGGCGGTATGCCGGGAATGGGTATGATGTAAATCTGCCCCGAGCAATAAAAATCCCGCCGAAAATGGCGGGTTTTTATTTTGGAGAAATGGCTTAACGAGGATTTGAGAAATAGTCGATTTCTTTAATGATATCCAGGAGAGCCTGAGCGCGACGAGCTTCGTCAACAATAGCTACGGCAGCGTCGTGTGCTGGTGCGATCAGAGTTTTATCGTCTGTGGAGCGAAGAAGTAATAGGTAAGTGTCAAACTTTTCTTCTGGAGAAACGTCTAGCTTGTCGACTAATGGACGCAACTCGTTCAAGGCAGTTTGCTTAATCGTATCAAGCGCAGGATCTGTGGCTGTAGCTGGAGCTGAAGCGCTGACTGCTGGAGTTGGTGTAACTGGCTCTGGGGCGGCAGGCTTCGCTATATCATCAATAGCAGGCTCATCGTTTTGATCTGTAGCGACAGGATCCGGCGAGATGGTTGCAGGATTAATTACAGGTGAAGCTGTAGCATTTGTCTCTTCAAATTGTAAATTATTGTCTGTACCTTGTGACACGCCAGCTAATACCTTAGCCAGTTCTTGGTCGTCACTGAATGATTGATTAGCTTGAGAATCCATTATAACCCACCTTATATATTAAATTGTTTAAGCTTATATATGTTACACTATAACATGAGTTAATCAAGGAGCGCAAGATGTTAGATGATATGAATGTGATAAAACAATATGATCCAGGCGACGTTTTAAGCGGCGTTTTGAATATTCCAGAACAAGCTCGATATGAAGTGTCGATTCACGAAGGTGCGAATCAACGCCGAGATTTTAAGAATATCGTGATCGCGGGAATGGGCGGTTCGGCTTTGGCGGCTGATATGGTTCGAGTTTTGACCGCGGGCTGGTTGCACATTCCGCTTGAAGTGGTGAAGGGCTATGATTTACCTGGATTCGTGGGCGAGGAAACGTTGGTTATTGCGGTTAGTCATTCGGGCAATACCGAGGAAACTCTGAGTTGTTATCAACAAGCATTGGAGAAGAAAGCGTGCTTGGCAGCTATGTCGACTGGCGGGGCGTTGATTGAGCGAGCGAAGAATGACAACGTAACTTACGCCCAAGTTCCAGCTGGCGCGCAGCCACGAATGTCGACGGTTTACCATCTGCGAGGATTGTTGAAATTATTACAACATTTTTGGGTGATTGATAATGATTTGTACGATCAGGTGAAAAATAGTGCTGACTGGTTGGCGGGCGAAATATCTAATTGGACAGCCAAAACGCCAGAAGCTGATAATTTGGCGAAGCAGATTGCGAAATTAACAATTGGCAAGACGCTGGTTGTTTTTGGTGGTGAATTGACTTGGCCGCTGGCGTATAAGTGGAAAATTAGCTGGAATGAATCAGCGAAGAATTTGGCGTTCTCGAATCAATATCCAGAATTTAATCACAATGAATTTATTGGATGGTCGTCTCATCCTGTAGAGAAGCCGTTTACGGTTTTTGATATTCGTAGCAATTTGGAGCGGGACAGAATCCGCGAGCGAATGGAGCTGAGCGACCGACTGTTAAGTGGTAAGCGACCAAAGGCGCACGTACTGGAACTTCGAGGAAAGACGCTTATGGAACAATTACTGTGGGGTTTGGTGCTGGCTGACGCGGCTAGTATTTACACAGCTATTCTTAATGGAGTCAATCCTGGCCCAGTTCAGTTGATTGAAAAATTGAAAGCGGAACTTAGCTAATTTAATATCGTAGAGACTCAATAGGGTCGCGTCTAGTGGCGCGGGCTGCTGGATATACGCCAGAAATTACGCCGATGATTATTGACAGTCCAATTGATAAGACGGCTGTTTGCCAATAAATATAAGGCGTGAGCGGCAAGTATAAGCTGGCAATATAAGCTCCTGCTAAGCCTAATCCGTAGCCTAATATTCCGCCGAGGAATCCGATGATCGCCGCCTCAATTAAGAACTGATTGACGATGTCCCAGCCCGTGGCGCCGACGGCTCGTCTGACGCCGACTTCACGCTGACGCTCGGCGACATTAACAAGCATCACGTTCATAACGCCTATTCCACCAATTAACAGAGAAATAATGCCGATAACAGTTAAGATTATCGAGAGAAACCTCGCGACATTAGATTTCTTTTCGTTTATCTCTTCGCCAGAAACGATTCGATAATTTTTATCGCTATCATGATTCTTCTTCAAAATATCATCAGCCGATTTTATGACCGAATTGAGATTTTTATGATCTTTGGTAGTTACGATGATTTGCTGAATTTGCGGCGTTCCTTGGGTGAATTTTTTAATCACAGACAATGGAATAATGGCGGCGTTATTAAAATTTACGTCCAAATAACTGGCTTGATTTTCAATATTCTTCAACACGCCAACAACGGTCAATGGTTGATTTCGGATGTAAATAACGTTTCCGATGGACCTTTCGGTGCCGAACAAATCGACCGACAATTGCTGACCGACGACAACTCCGCCGATGTCGTTAATAAATTGCCCAGTAGCAATTTGCAAATTGGCGACGTCTTTTAGCGATTCCGTACTACCGATTAACGCGGCGTTTTGGATATCGATTTTACCTTCGCGGGCGCGCAGTTCGGCGTGTAGAAATGCAATTGGCGCGGCTTTCGTATTGGCAATTTTTCCTATATCCCTGGCGTCCGTTTCAGTCAATGTGTTGACTGTCGTCGTGTTGTCGGATTCGGTCAGTAGATTCGGGACGGCTTTTTGATTGCCAGACTTAACAATGGCGACAGGAGTGGATGATTGGTTGGAATTGTCGCCGAATAGGTGATTAAATCCGCCAGTTAGAGATAGAACCATGGTGATGCTGGCGATGCCAATAGCTACGCCTACAATTGTCAAAAATGTTCGTCCACGATTAGCTCGTAGCGCCTGAGTAGCGTTCTCAAAATGATTTTTTACTAATATTTTCACGATTTTTTCGCCCTCGATTTCTTTGAAGATTTTTGCTTCTTAGGTTTTTCTTCTTTTTCGTCGTCTACAATTAACTTCTTAGTGAACTTGCGCTTTTCCTTATGTTCGTCAGTGTCGATTTTTCCGTCCAACATAGTGATGACGCGACTGGCGTAATGAGTCAATTCTGGGTTGTGGGTAACCATAATTATAGTATTGCCGCGACGATGTAGGTCGGACAATTCTTCCATAATAAGATGACTCGATTTGCTGTCCAAGTTTCCTGTTGGCTCGTCGGCTAAGATAATTGACGGGCTATTAACCAGCGCTCTGGCAATTGCTACGCGCTGAACCTGACCGCCAGATAATTGATGTGGCATGTAATATTCGCGCTGTCCCAGATGAAAAGTTTTCAGAATGCGGCTAGCTTCTTGGAGTCGTTTGACTTTCCCGAGTCCTTTATACGTTAGCGGCAACGCCACGTTTTCAATTACAGTCAGACGAGGAATAAGATTGAAATTCTGGAAAACGAAGCCGATGTGTTTGGAACGAATTTTGGCGCGTCGTCGTGAGCTGAGATTGTCGACAGCGACATCGTCCAGGTAGTATTCTCCCTCTGATGGCTGGTCTAATAGTCCAAGGGTGTTTAATAAAGTAGTTTTTCCGCAACCGCTTGGTCCCATAATAGCGATAAATTCACCCTTTTTAACGGTTAAATCGACGTTATCTAAGGCGCGAATCTCAGCGTCGCCAAAGCCAAATTTTTTGGTGACATTAACAAGCCTAATGCGTGGTGGAATAGTTTCTTTCATCTTTGACTTATTATAGAGAATGAACATCAGTAAGTGCAACCATAAGGGGCAATAAAGTTGTGGTATAATTATCAACAAGGAAGGATGCAGGAGTGGTTGAACTGGCACGCCTGGAACGCGTGTAACGGAGCAATCTGTTCGAGGGTTCGAATCCCTCTCCTTCCGCCAAGAGATATTTGAGAGGGTATTATAGAAACAAGAAAACATTATACATACTTAATCAATATTTTGATAGACGCATATAATGCTGGTAAGCTACCAGAGATAAAAGATATTATTATCGAACCTGAATATGGGTATGTGGCGTCAATTGAGTATAATTCTGGAGAGCACAGAGTTTTATATGGACATGATCCTGGGTTTAATTCAGGAAGTGCAGAGCAATTAGCTAATGATAAGGGGTATACAAAGTTTTTGCTTAGAGAAAATGGCATAAATTGTGCAAGAGGTTCTGAATTTCTTTTACCTTGGTGGGCGGATATGCTGCGTCAATCAGACCGTCAGCAGTTTAATCACTCTATGCGTGACACAAAAGAAGCCCTTGGCTATATTGATAAATCTTTAGGATTTCCTGTCTATGTTAAACCTAACAGAGGCTCTCAAGGAGTTGGTGTAGCTAGAGTTGAAACCGCCGAAGAACTTGATAAACTTCTTAATCAGTATAACGAGGAACGTGTTAAAGTAGCTGTCATTGAAGAAGAATTAAAAATGCCTGACTATCGCATATTGGTTTTTGACGATGAGGTAGTTAATGCCTATGAGAGACGACCTTTTTCTGTTGAGGGTGATGGAGTAAGTAATTTAGAACAGCTAATTGATTTGAAACATAAGACCTTGGTAGATTCTGGTAGAGATATACATTTTGAAAGGCAGCTACCTATAATTATGAATAAATTAGGGAAAATGGGTCTGTCTATGACCGATATTATACCGGAAGGCGCAGATGTTCGTTTGATGGATATATCAAATTTATCAGCAGGAGGAACGCCAGTTGATGTCGGTGAAGTTATGCATCAGCGGTGGCGAGATCTAGCTGTCAGGGTGGCAAGAATCTTTGATTTGCGAATATGTGGGGTTGATTTGGCGTGTAAGGATATTACGCAATCAGATAGCGAATACGGCGTAATAGAGGTAAACGCAACGCCTGGTGCCAAACAATTTATGGCAAGCGGTGTGGCTCAGCAGGAAAAGCTAGAAGATATTTTTGTTAAATTCTTCCGAACATTATAATGATCTACCTTGCCGCAAATTCACTCACCAAATAAAACGACCCGGTAACAACGACGTACGTATCAAGCTGCTGGGCTTTCTCGATGGCTTTTGTGAGAGCTCTGTCTGGATTGCATTCAATCTCGACTGCAGATTTCATAACACGGCGGATGGCTTCTGGCGGTACGTTGCGGTGGTTTTTACCGTAATCGGTACTGAACGTGGTGGCGTAAGTCAGCTGTGTCAAGTTGTCAATCATGGAGAGTGATTTCGCCAACGACAACTGCTTATTCTGTCCGAATGCTGCCACGAAAACAGGCTTTTTCTCTGGATATATTTTTCGTAATGAATCAATCAAGGCGCGGATTTTCTGGGGATTATGCGCAACATCAAATATGATGTTAACTCCATCAACATTGCGCTTCTCTAACCGTCCGGGAATAGTGATATGTACAGATTTTTTCAGAGCTTCTTTTGGCAGAGGCGGCTTTTTATCTAGCACCAGCAGCTTTTCAACGGCGCGGTACGCCAATGTCCAATTCCGCTGCTGAAAATCCGGCAGTATTTTCAGAAAATCGTCAATAATTGGCGAAGCAATAGAAAACTGTGAGTGCTGTGACTCTGCATGTTGCCGAATAATCGTTTCAATCTCAGAAGCTTGTCGGTTCATCACGACTGAATCGCTTTGATGGATAATACCAGCTTTTTCTTGGGCGATCTCTGTCGGAGTATTGCCTAATAATTCCATATGGTCTAGTCCGATATCAGTGATGACGCGTACAGTTGGCGAACGGAAAATCACGTTGGTTGTATCTAGTCGACCGCCAATCCCAACCTCAATTATGATATAATCAACGCCTATTTTCTTAAATAGCCAAAAACTAAAAATCGTCAAAAATTCAAAATACGATAGATGCAGGCTGTGTACTGTGTAAAGATTGGCAAACGCTTGAAAATAATGCAAATATTCTTGTTCAGGCAGCGGCTGCCCGTTGATGAGCGAGCGCTCGGCGACGCTGGCAATATGCGGCGACACTAATGTACCGGTGGTATAGCTAGCCCGGTTCAGTAAACTGGTAGCATAATAAGCAGTCGAACCCTTGCCGGAGGTTCCAGCGATGTGGATGGCGGGAATTTGATTTTGCGGACTACCAAGGGTTTCCAAAATATGCGCTACATATACCAGCCGATTATGTTTTTCAGGCGGATGGGCGATTAACTCGTCCAAAAAATAAGTGGCGTCGCGCATTGAGGCAAATTTCATACCGTATCTGATTATAGCAAAAATAGGTTGTAATTTTTACTAAATAGCTTGCAAAACACTAGATATAGCGGCTATAGTTATTATTGTACGCTATATATATAGCGAGCCCATAAATAAACAAAAACACAAGCTACGAAGACAAGCCACCAGATGAGGTGCTGGTGGCTTGTTTTTAAGAGGGGAAATTAAGGAGGGTATGTGAAAGAAATTAACGTAGTCAAACGCGACGGAACAAAAGAACCGTTTGATGCTAATAAAATTAATGCGGCTATTTTAAAGGCGTGCGAAGGTTTGCCGGACCAAATTTCTAAGGTCGTTCAGGTGGCGACTGAATTGCAATTGACATTATTTGATGGAATTACGACCGAGCAGTTGGACGAGGCGGTTATTCAAACGGTGCTCCAAAATGTTAAAGACGATCCAGATTACGATAAAATCGCGGCACGATTATTACTGAAAACTGTCTATAAGCAGATTTTGGGCGATTATGAAACGGCGGAAGAATTGAAAAAGCTTCATGCGCGCGAATTTCCGAAGTTCGTTAAGGCGGCGGTAAAAGAAGGATTGCTGGATAAGCGTATGGCTGACGGTCGATTTGACTTGAAAAAGCTGGCGGCGGAACTTGATCCAGCGCGTGATGATTTGAGTAAATATTTGGGTGTGGTGACCAATAAAAACCGCTATGCTCTTCGCAAGCAAAACGGCTCGCCAATTGAAACACCTCAGTTTACGCACATGCGTATTGCTATGGGGCTTAGTTATAACGAATCTGACCCAACAACTGCGGCGATTAAGTTTTATAATCACATGAGCAATTTAGAGTACGTTCCTGGCGGCTCAACGCGAGTTAACGCTGGCGGTTCGTTCCCACAGCTCAGTAACTGTTTCTTGCTTAATGTTGATGATGATATGGAATCAATTGCTAAGGCTGTTCGCGACACAATGTGGATTGCTAAAGGTACGGGCGGAATTGGCATTGGCTTTACAAAGTTACGTGCGGCAGGTAGTCCAGTTAAAACCACCAATACTGAATCGACTGGCCCAATTCCATTTATGAAGATGATTGATACGGCACTTTTTGCGGTTTCTCGTAAGGGGAAAAAGGCTGGTGCGGCTGCAATTTATATGGAAAACTGGCATCTGAATTTTGATCAATTTGTCGATCTTCGTCAAAACTCTGGCGACCCATATCTAAGAACCAGATTTGCGAATACCGCGGTATTTATCTCTGACGAATTTATGAAGCGAGTAGAAAAAGACCAAGATTGGTATTTGTTTGATCCAGCGGAAACTCCAGATTTGACGGAATTATATGGCGAGGCGTTTTCGGCGCGATATAAAGAATATATCAAGATGGCAGAAGCTGGAAAATTGCGTGCGTTTGATAAAGTTCCAGCTCGTCAGCAATTTAAGCGCATTTTGACTAGCTTGCAAGCGACATCTCATCCGTGGCTGACTTGGAAAGACACGATTAACGTGCGTGCGTTAAATAACAATACGGGCACAATTCACCTCAGTAACTTGTGTACGGAAATTACATTACCGCAGGATAAAAACAACATTGCGACGTGTAATTTGGTGAGTATCAATTTGTCGGCATTTCTCAGTGAAGATAAGACTTGGGATTGGGATAGATTGAAAGAAGCGGCTCGTGCGGCAGTGCGACAATTGGACAATTTGTGCGACATCACTCAAACGCCAATCCCAGAAGCGATGCATTCGAATCAGCAAACTCGAGCAATTGGCCTCGGGATTATGGGTCTTTCTGACGTGTTGGAAAAGTTGGGCTATTGCTACGAATCGAAAGAAGCGTACGATTTGGTTGATCAATTGACGGAGTTCATTAGCTATCACGCCATTGACCAATCGGCTGATTTGGCAGAAAAATTGGGCAGTTATCCAACATTTGTGGGCAGTGGCTGGAGCAAGGGAATTCTTCCAATTGATACGGTTGATAAGCTATCAAAAGATCGCGGCGTGAAGGTGAAAATAGACCAAAAGACGCGACTGGACTGGGATAGCTTGCGAAAGAAGGTGAAGAAAGGAATGCGAAATGCGACTCTTATGGCGATTGCGCCGACGGCTAATATTGGTCACGTGGCAGGAACGACTCCTGGAATTGATCCGCAATTTGCGCAGATTTTCAGTCGCTCAACTTTGAATGGTAAGTTTTTGGAAGTGAACCATAATTTAGTTCGCGATTTGAAGAAGCTTGGTTTGTGGGACAATTTGAAAGATGAGATTTTTGCAGCTCAAGGCGATATTCAAGATATTGATGGCATTCCTCAGAATATCAAGGATGTTTATAAAACAAGCTTCCAGCTTAGTCCGTATGCGTTTATTGAGGTGGCGGCTAGGGCTCAGAAGTGGGTTGATCAAGCGATTTCTCGAAATATGTACCTGGAGACGCGAGATATTGATGAATATGTGAAGATTTATTCGGAAGCGTGGAAGCGTGGATTAAAGACGACATATTATCTGCACGTTAAGCCGCGTCATCAGTCGGAGCAAACAACAGTTTCAGTTGATAAAATTGCAGAACAAAAAGTCCGCACAAATAGTAAAGTGCGCGGATTTGGATTTGCGAAAATTAATAAATAAAGGAGGAAATTAAGATGGGAATTTTAGGTTCAGGATTACGCGATGGATTATCACTTCACCCAATTCGTTACCCTTGGGCGTATGATCTTTATAATCAAGCGGTGGCTAACACGTGGTTTCCAAACGAAGTTCAATTGGTGCAAGATTTGGCGGATTTTGAAAAATTGTCAGATGATGAAAAGCACGCATTGAAAACGGTTATCAGCTATTTGAATCCAAACGAGTTATTGATCAATAAATCATTGGCGTTCGGTATTTATCCATATGTGAATGCGGCGGAAGCTCAACTATATTTGTCAAAACAGATGTGGGAAGAAGCCAATCACTTCATGACATTTGAATACATTATTGAGACATTTCCGTTTGATCGCGAGGAAATTTATGCTGCGGGCTTTGGCAAAAAGTCATTGGCGGATAAGGCTGACTTTCAGAATAAGCATTTGGACGTGATGCTTGATCCGAATTTGGATATTTATTCGCTGGAAGGTAAGAAGGATTTTGTTAGGTCTTTGGTGGCGTATAACATCGTGCTGGAGGGAATTTGGTTCTATTCAGGCTTTATGGTTGGTATGAGTTTTCGTCAACGTAATTTATTGCGCAATGTTGGCTCACTACTGGACTGGATTACTCGCGATGAAAATCTTCACTTGACGTTTGGTATCAATCTACTTTTGACAATTTTGGATGAGAACCCAGAATTGCAAACGCAGGAATTTGCAGAAGAAATTCGCAACTTGATTTTGCAAGCGGTAGAACTTGAGAAAGCTTACAATAAGGATATGCTGCCAAAGGGAATTTTGGGATTGAACGCTGATTATGTCAATCAGTATGTTATGCATATGACCGACCGACGCTTGCAGGAATTAGGTTTTGAGCCTGAATATAACGTGCCAAATCCAGCCAAATGGATGGCAGCCGCCAATGATACGCTGGAATTGGTGAATTTCTTTGAAAGCACAAACACTAGTTACGAAGTTAATACCACGAAGTAATGGGAGTTGATAATATGAACGAATTAGCGAAAGAAATATTAGATACAGTCGAAGTTGGTGCGTTGGCAACGGTGAATGTTGATAGGACGCCTCTGGTAACGCCGCTGCACTTTGCGCGATTGGGTGATTCGATAGTTTGGATATCAGAGCCGACTGCGCGCCATTCAGAAAATGCATTTCGGAACGGTAAGGCGGAATTTGTGGTTTGGGATGATAAAAAGCGAGCAGTTTTCTTAAAAACTAACGTGACTGAACTTCCAGAATCTGAGAAAGAGGCGGCAATGGCTGCTTATAAAGAGAAGTTGGCTGATTTTATGCCGCGTTGCCAAAATCCGCAAATATACGTTGCGCCAATTGGTGAACTTGATGAAAAAACTACAACGGGCAATTGGCTACATTTTATTGCATAAGCACTATATCTAGCGTAAAATTAGTTAAGTAACTACTAAATATAGGGGAAAATGAAAATGAATGCGAATCAAATTATTACTGATGACATGACTTTGGAAGAAAAATTGAGTGCCATTGATGCAGCTCTTAAAGCGGCGCAGGAAGCGGCTGACGATCAAGCAAAGTCGAACGGCACTGTTGCGGCACCAGTTGATCCAGCAAGTCTGACTATTTGTGACGGTTGCGAATAATATGTCGTCACCGCGCAAATATATATTTGTTACGGGTGGTGTATTGTCTGGTGTAGGCAAGGGGATTACCGCTGCTAGTATTGGCGCTGTCCTTCAAGCTAAGGGTGTTTCTGTTTCGGTCCAAAAATGTGATCCATATTTGAATGTTGATGCTGGATTATTGAATCCAAAAGAGCATGGCGAATGTTTTGTGACAAAAGACGGTGCTGAAACTGACTTAGATTTGGGTCATTATGAGCGTTTTTTGGATTTGGAATTGACACAGAAAAATGCGACATTATCCGGCCGATTATTGCGTGATTTGATTGCGGATGAGAGAGCTGGTAAATTTGGCGGTCAAACAGTACAAATGGTTCCTCATTTAACTAATTCTATTAAGAAAGCTATTCATCTGGCTGCTGAGGGTGATGTTCATATCGTAGAGATCGGTGGCACGGTCGGTGACTATGAAGGGCTCAGTTTTATTGAGGCTATTCGAGGATTTGCCCTAGATGTTGGTCGCGAAAATTGTCTATTTGTTCATGTCGTATATGTACCGTTCTTAGAGGCGTCGCATGAATATAAGACAAAACCCGCTCAAAACGCCTTGGCTGATTTGCGTGGTTTTGGAATTATGCCCGATGTCGTGGCAGTTCGTACGGAAGGTCACGATAAACCGCCGCGTAGTATTGGTGAGAAAATTTCTATTTCGTCTGGTATTCGCAGCGAAGGAATCGTGATGATGCCAAATGTCGATACTGTATATGAAGTTCCACTAACAGTGTACCGCGACTTAGGTAAGCTACTTGGCGAATTTACTAATAATTCAGTTGAGCCAGATTTACGACGTTGGCAACATTTAGCCAAGCGAGATACATCAGAGTATGCTAAGCGCGTTACGGTAGGTTTGGTTGCTAAATATATAGATAATTCTGACACATATTTATCTGTAACGGAGGCACTTAAGTCTGCGGCTTGGGCAAATAAAAGTGAGATATCTATAAAATGGATTAATGCTGAGACTGCAAATGAAGCAGACTTTGACAGTGTTGATGCTATTGTTGTTCCGGGAGGATTTGGATCTCGTGGTGTAGAAGGTAAGATTGCTGCTGCAAAGTATTGCTTAATGAAGGATAAACCATATTTGGGTATTTGTTTAGGGATGCAGGTTGCAGTTATTGCCGCGGCGCGTTTGGGAGGTTTGGCAAACGCTAATAGCGAAGAATTCGGTGCTGATTCTGATAACAACGTAGTGTATATTATGGATGGGCAGCAAGGCAAAGAGTCTACAGGGGGGACTATGCGTCTTGGAGATTATGTAGCCAACCTAAAGCCAGGTTCCGTTATTTCCAAGACATACGATGCAGCTGAAGTAGTTGAACGTCATCGTCATCGATATGAAGTGAATCAAAAGTTTATTCAAGAAATTGAACGAGGAGGCTTGATTGTCTCTGGAACTTCACCAGATGGTAAGCTAGTAGAATTTGTTGAGGCGCCAGGCCATCGATATTTTGTCGCAACGCAAGCACATCCAGAATTTAAGTCACGACCGTTCCGTTCACATCCGTTGTTCTTTGGTTTGATTAGATCTATATTGACAAAATAGGGCTTTATATTGTATAATTAAGAGTATCGTGAAAACAATTGAGACTTTTTCAGGATCTGAGGTTATAGAAGAGATTAAACAGTGCGCTAAAAAGGGCGCATCTGAAGGTCTGTATGATCCGAGCCCAAGAAGACTGCGCGTTCCTCTTGAGTTGGTTACTGATTTGCTTTTTGGTAATGTGGGGGATGTTGTCGTTGAGGGGGCTGATAATCTTTTTAAGGCAACCGAGAAAACCGAGGAAAACAAGGGTGTTATATTTGCTACGAGCCACCTAACGGACGTTGATGTTTCGACTGTTGCTAGCGTAGTTTCTAAGTTTAGACATACAGGCGTGACAGTAGCCTCCACTAATATGGGTCTTTGGCATCAGAGGATACCATATAAACTTGTTGGGATGGATAACTTTTTTCAGGTTCCGTATGGAAGAGATCTGTCTGTGGAAAAAGATGCTATTGATAATAAGTACGCGTTGCCGTTTAATGGTGACGATTACTTAGGTCTGCAAGAAAAAATAACAGATAGTGGACTTTCTGTTATTACTGCAGCACATAACCCGATGAGCAATATTGGGATAAAAAATGACGGTGAACTGCCAGAAAAGGCGGGTAAATTAGCTCCTCATCTAAGCCTGGCGACGGGTGCCACCATAATTCCTGTACTTATGCAGGTTGAGGGTCAGAAGAGAAATCCTAATCAACTCAATGACAATGCGATACATCTAAAGTGGCTTTTGGGTAAAAAAGTTGTGCGACTGGTATTTGGTGAGACTATTAAGCCTAGTCCTGATAAAGTTGAATCTTATGCCAATGTTTCGCATGAAGCGTCTTACTCAAAGGCGGCTCGTGAAGAGCAGTGTCGCATATTGGAAGCGTTTGGTGGGAAGGCGATATTGGGGTATATGCATGATAAATATGATCCGTTATTGGCTGCGTAATAAGGAGAGATAGTTAAAATGACTGCAGGAATAGATAAATTTATCCCAACCCCAGAAGAGCAAGAATTGTTCAATAAAGTTTTCTATCCAGACATCACTGAAGAGTCTGATATTGACGTAAAAGAATCAAAGCCACAGAGAGAGGGTTTTTCTCTGTCGGTTGCGCTTGGTTCTCTTAAGAAATGGGTGCGTGGTAGACGAGAAAATCACAGCAAACCTTTCGGACTAACTAGTAATTCGGCGGTAGAAAAACTTGAGGCAGCTGGAGAAGAGTTGGGACTGCCAGAAACAGACATTCGGCTTTCCTCTGGACTTAAGCTACTGATGGGCTTAATGCATGGCAAAAAGGAAGTTGAAATAATTGGCGAAGATATCTTAATTGAAGCCGCCAAAAAAGCCAAAGAAGAAGGCAAGGGAAGTGTTATAGCGCCAACACATTTCAATGGAGAGGATGTTCCTACGGCTAGTTATTTGGCGTCTTTGTTGAACAAAATTAATATTGGCGTAGCGTCGACTAATAGAGATTGGATTAAGAAGGGCGTTGGCGGAATCAACCTAGAAGCTATACAGTATCTTGCGTTTGGCGCTAAAAACTTTTTTGGTGTGCCATATGAATGGGTAGATAAAAAGAGTAAAAAACCGGTTCACTTTTCAACAGACCATTACGAAGAAGCGGTTAAGTTTGTTGAGGATGGTGGGTCTTTGGTTTTGGCTGGATATTCAGCGGATGACTCAGTAGGTTCAAAGCCTCGCAGTGAAATGGGCTCTGCAGCGATTCATACGGCATTGAAATCTGGCGCAGACCTGATATTTGTTTACGTATCGTCAGAGAACAAGAAACTTACTATTAGGGTCATGGAAGATGAGGATGGTATGTTTGCGGCGTTTAGCAATTCATATAGGAAGGCGCTAGAGATGAAGGACTCTGATGTATCCGAGCGTTTATTATCGTCATGCAAAGAGTACTTAAAAGACAGCGAAATAGGTAGGGTTATAGCAGAAGAATATAAGCGTCGATCAGATAAAAATAAAGCTAAGTAAGTGGCCGCAAGGTTCTAGTTATTGACAAAATAAAAATAATGTGATATCATTTTACTGTATAAAAAATTAAAACAAAAAGGAATAAAATGGCTGAAGAAAAAGATATTCACGGACTTACCGAAGGCGTATTGAGTCGAGACGATATGTCGGCGTTGACATATGTATTGCAACACGTGAAAGGATCTAGCCCAAGTTCGGCGACGAAATTAAGCCTGGAACTGGAAGAGCTTGACGAAACAGCGTAGGAATTTAGCTAGATAATAGTCCACCTCTGTTGTATACTAGACAGTATGGAACAGGTTATTTCTCAGGTAGTGAAGCAGCTTTTTGATCAGGATATATCGGTACAATTGACGCGTCCTGATCCGAAGTTTGGTGACTTTGCTACAAATGTGGCATTGCAATTGGCTAAGCCGCTAGGGAAGAATCCGCGTGAAATTGCGGAGATGATTGCTGAAAATCTGCGCAGGGAAGAGGAGTTTAGTGAAGTAAGTGTGGCTGGTCCAGGTTTTATCAATGTAAAACTGAGCGATCAATCCGTTCTAAATTCTTTGAAAAAAGAGCCAACGACGAATCGCGCTGGTCAGACGGTTGTAATTGAAACCAATTGTCCGAATCCATTTAAGGCTATGCATATCGGACACGCTTTGAATGCGATTTTGGCGGACACGATGGCTAACTTGCTGGCAGTTGATGGCGCAATTGTGCATCGAGTGAGTTATCACGGTGATGTCGGAACACATGTTGGTAAAAGTATGTGGGCGATTTTGCGTGAGATTGACGGTGATGTAAATAAATTGAACGAAATCCCAACTGATAAGCGAAATGAATTTATGAGTCGCATGTACGTTGAAGGTGCGCGTGCGGCGAAAGAATCTCCAGAGGCGAAGGCAGAAATTGATGAACTAGCTAAGCAATCATTCGTCCTGGATGATCCGCTATATAAACAAGTTTACGAAATATGTAAAAGTTGGAGTTTTGACGAAATTGACTCTAATGTTAGGCGACTTGGAAACGTGCCGATTGAGCGACGTTACGTTGAGAGCGAAACTGAAGAGTTGGGCAAATCTCTGATTAAAGAGAAAACTCCAGAGGTGTTTACTAAATCTGACGGTGCGTATGTTTTTAAGGGTAGCAAATACGGCGCGTTTGATAACGTGTTTATTGGATCTCATGGCAATGGTCTTTATGGGGCGCATGATATGGGATTGATTCAGTTGAAGTATAAGGACTACCCGAATCTGGACTTGTCAATTACGGTAAATGGCGAGGAGCAAGCAGCATACTTCCGCGGCGTGATTGCGGCTAGTGAATTGTCGATTCCAGCCTTAAAAGGAAAATTATTCAATTACGCAACTGGCTTGGTCAAATTGACAACTGGAAAAATGAGTTCTCGAACGGGTGAGGTTATTACAATTGGCTGGCTGTTCGATGAGTTTAAGAAGGCAATTGAAAATGCTGGCGGTGAACCAACTGACGACGTGATTGCTGGCGCGCTTCGTTATCAATTCTTGAAAGTGAAGATCGGCGGCGACGTCATATTTGATATTAATGACGCGGTAAGTTTGACTGGCAATACGGGAAGCTACTTGCAATACGCTCACGCTCGGGCGCGGGGAATTTTAGCTAAATCTGACAAAGAAATTGCCTTTCCGGCAGAGTTGTTTGACGAGGATAAAATGTTGGTCAGAAAATTGAGTGAGTACGTGGACGTGGTTGATCGCGCTAAGGAGAGTTTGGAGCCTCATCACATATGTACATATTTGTTTGAATTGGCGCAGGAATTTAATCGATATTACGAGAAAAATCAGGTTATTGGTAGCGACAAAGAGGCGCATCGTGTAGGAATCGTGGCAATTTATGCCGATATTCTTAAGGCTGGACTGGCTATTTTGGGAATCGTGGCGCCAGATCGCTTGTAAAATATACTATATTAGTATATAATATAAATTTGTGAATGAACGACTGAGTAAACAATTAGACGAGCAACTATATACATCATTTTATGATCGATATTTATCTGCTCAGCTATTAACTCCGAGAAGTGATATAGCGGAGAAAAGAGGCGTTAAGCGAGAACTCTTGTTAGAGTCAGAGAAGCTTTGCAACATAAAAAATGTGTACGAAAAGTCAGATAAGACGTTTGACGATGTAGCAGAGGCCGCTAAATCTGTTGCAGAGCTTGTTTGCGAAACGCTTAATTTTAGGTCAACGGGTAATTTTTCAAGTCCACTTGAAGCGGTAAATATTGCCGAAGACGAAGCTGCTAATTGTTATGGACATACAATTGTTGCGTCAGAATGTTTAGAAAAATTAGGAATTGAACATTTCATTAGTTACGCAAATCAGCATACATTCATCACGCTATTTGATCGTAGTAGTGATAGGTCGTTTATAATAGATGTTTTGACGGAGGAGTTGCGCTGTGAGATGACTGACGCCATTGGCTTTGATGGAATAGATCCAGCTGAGCAGTTGTATTATGGTGAGCTCAGAGCTAATAGTACTTTATATACAGATTTATTATTGCAGAAATTACCCTCGTCCGTTAATAGAAGTGATTTTGTAGCTCGACGAGAATGGTTGATGTTCTCGGATGGTATGAAATATCGAGATGGCTACGGAAGAAATGCACGACTACAGATGCTTACTCTGCCGTCCATTCCAGGTAGATTATTATTGCTAGATGAATATAATGCTCGAATTGATCAGTTGAATGAGCGATATAAAGAGGCCGCGGATAAAATAGTAGACTTGTCTGGTATATATTTGGATGTTGATTCTCGGAATGATTTGAAAGAAGCGGATAAATTATGTAGAGAATTGATAAAACAAGACAGTGGTGATTTGGCTATTCAAGTAGCGTCCGTGGTAAATGATAGTTTGTTGTCGGGAGATTCTTCAAAGAACAGGCTGTTTCTTCCTGATGTTATACGTAAAGTAGCTAAACATGATAGGGATATTAACTTATTGAATGAGGCGATTAGGTTGTACAAGGAAATTATCAATAGTAAACCTAAGTATGATAGCTTGGCTGTGGGGAAGTTAAGGGCTGCCGAAAAGTTGCTGAGGTCTATGAAGGCTGCTGGTGCGATTGTGCGCGATGCTACCTGTGATAAAATTAGTGAATAAATATCTAATAAAAGGAGTTTTATAGTTATGAAATCTTCAGAATCAACTAAAGGTTCAAAAGTATCAGCTAAGAAATTAGCTTCGAAGAGTGTAAAAGCCGCGGCGAAAGTTGCCGCCATCAAAGAAAAGAAAATTGTAAGTGCAGCTATAAAAGATACTCATATGGGTGGTTTTGTAAACTTTATTCGCGAGCAGGGTGTTGTTGGTATGGCGGTTGGTTTGGCAATTGGTACTGCAGCTGGCGATACAGTTAAAAAGTTGGTGACGGCATTTGTTGACCCGTTAGTGCAGTTGATCGTTGGCTCTCAACAAGGTTTACAATCAGCTTCATTTACGGTTGAAGTTGCTGGACGTAAAGGTGAGTTTTTATACGGCGCATTTGTTAGCTCGTTAATCACGTTGATAGCCGTTGCATTTGTTGTATATGCAATCATTCACTTCTTGAAACTCGATAAATTAGATAAGAAAAAGGACTAAAACCTTAACTAATAAGCGTGCCTACTGATTCTCCGCGGGTTGCGCGGAGAATATTTCCGTCTGTTAGCAGGTCGCAAATGATGACTGGAATATGTTCGTCCATTGCTAGTCCAATTGCCGCCTTATCCATAACAGCAATGTTAGGATTTGTCAGGGCTTCTTGGTAAGATAAATGATCAATTTTTACAGCGTCAGGGAATTTCATAGGATCTTTATCGTAAACTCCGTCGACTTTCGTTGTTTTAACCACGGCGTCACATTGCATTTCCAGTGCTAGATTTAATGCTGCAGTATCAGTAGTTAGAAACGGTCTGCCAGTGCCGCACGCCACAATAACAATGCGGTTTTTCTTAATATGACTAATGGCGCGTCGGAAAGTGTAGTGGTCAATAAATTGATTCACTTCAACTGTAGACAATGCACGAGTTGGTAGCCCTGCGTCGTTTAATACGTCAGCCAGTGCAATAGCATTCATAAGTGTAGAAAGCATCCCGATATTATGAGCGGAAACAGGTTGAATTCCTTGACCGATGATTTGATTGCCGCGAACGTAATTGCCACCGCCAACCATAATTACAATTTCAGCCCCGTCGTCCATAGCTGGTCGAATTTGTTCAGCAATCCAGCGAGCGCGTTTTGGATCAAAGCCGCTGGCGAATTCGCCTTGAAGTTGTTCACCTGATAATTTGAGTAGGATGCGTTTTGTCATGATTTTAGTTTAGCACGCCTTATGGAAGTGGTAAAATAGATATATGAAAGCAAGTTTTAAGCCGAAAAAGATTTTGTGGGTGGATTTGGAGATGACTGGACTAAATCCAGTACGTGATGAGATTTTGGAAGTGGCGGCAATTGCGACGGATTGGAATTTTAAGGAAATTGCGACGTACGAAGGAATTGTGCGTCACGATTCGGAAAAGCTGGCTAAGTTGTTAGATCGAAATGCTGGTTTTTGGAATGAACATCCGGAAGCGCGACGTGGGCTGGAGGAGCAGAATGAATCGGGCAAGCCTTTGGCGGAAATAGAGCGCGAATTATTGGCGTTTTGTGATGAGTATTTTGCGGGTGAAACGAAGATTTTGTTAGCAGGCAATTCAATCCATCAGGATCGTCGATTCATTGACCAATGGTGGCTAACGTTGTCAAAAAGACTACATTATCGAGTGTTGGATGTGAGCGCGTGGAAGGTGGTGTTTGAGGGTAAATACGGTAAGAAATTCGCCAAGCCAGAAGATCATCGAGCGTTGGAAGACATCCGCGGCAGTATTATGGAACTTGAATATTATTTGAAAAAGGTAAAGGTATGACACATAAACAATTTGAAGAATTTATTCTGAGTTTGCCAGGCGTATGGCTGGATTATCCATTTGGCGAGGATATTGCGGTATATAAATTTGGTAGAGATAATGACGGCGCGGGGAAAATGGTAGCGTTGGTGACGGAAGGCTCAAAGCCGCTCAGAGTAAGCCTAAAATGCGATCCGTTGTTGGCGCAGAATTTACGAGAAAAGTACGAAACGGTTTTACCAGGCTATCACTTAAACAAGAAACATTGGAATACAATTATCTGTTCGGGTCAATTGACTGACGAAGAGGTCTTTGATTTGGCGAGGCTGAGCTATCGATTAGTCTCGGAATCTTAATCTGCCTTAATGATTTGATTGATCTGCTTCTGGATATTCTCTAAATCGCCAGCAGTTTTTACTAGCCATTCGCGCATCTTTTTTGACTTGGTGGACTTGTATACCTTTTTCATCATGTTGATCGTATCTGTTATTTGCACATTCATCTCATGAGCATAGGTAATATCTAATTGCGCATTCAGAAGGGCTTCGTCCAATTTTTTCTCTAATTTTTCCGACGGATCTAAGGCGAGGATATCCTTTTGTTTCTCCTTATAATTGATGCCGGTCGCTTGAAGTGCTTCGCCCATTGAGGCATTCGCAGTGGTCAGCACTGCAGTCAGAGAACTATTGGTGGTTTGTAAGCTGGTTGAGCGGAACTTATTATTGTATTTTTTGGAAATAGTGAGTAACTTATTAACGCGTGATGCAACTTGTGACGGGTTGGCGTTTGGCATAGAATCTTGTGAAAAAACAAATATTGCAATTAGGGTTATCAAGCCGATAAAACTCAAAATAGCGATGATGATTTTGGTTTTTTTATCAAAACCTTCCGCTGGCGGAGGTGTGGCAATTTGATTCAGATAATCGATACCTTGAGGTTGGTTGTTCAAATTGTCAGGATACATATTTCTATTTAACCACAAACAATAACAGAGGTAAAGAGTGATATAATAAAAATATGAATGATGCCAAAGAAGAAGTGCGGGCGCGACTGAACATCGAGGATGTGATTGGTGAGTATGTTCAGTTGAAGCGAGCAGGGCGCAATTTGAAGGGTTTAAGTCCGTTTACCGACGAGCGAACCCCAAGCTTTATGGTCAGTCCAGAAAAGCAGATTTGGCACGATTTTTCTTCTGGAAAAGGTGGCGATATTTTTACGTTTGTGATGATGGTGGAAGGAATGGATTTTCGTCAATCGCTGGAACATTTGGCTCGGAAGGCAGGCGTTGATCTGACTTTGTTTTCTAATGGCGACGGACGAACAGCCAAGCGTCGTGCCAGGGCCAGAGAAGCATTGAAATTAGCCGCCAATTTTTATCAGCAGAATTTGGTAAAAAATTCATTAGCTCTGGATTATGTGGTTAAAAAACGGCGATTAAATCGTCAAACAATTGGTGATTTTTTGATTGGCTATGCGCCGGAGAATGGCGACACGTTGACGAAAGCATTGGAAAAAAGAGGATTTTCTAGGCAGGAATTGGCGGACGCTGGCTTGTCGAATCGGTTTGGTGGCGATTTGTTTCGCGGGCGAATGATGGTAGCTTTGAGTGACGGCAACGGAGAAGTTGTGGGATTTACTGGCAGAATTATTCGTGACGATCCGCGCGCGCCAAAATATCTGAACACGCCGCAAACGCTGTTATTTGATAAATCGCGACATATTTTTGGTTTGCAGCAAGCCAAGGAAGCGATTCGAAAAAGCGATGTGGCGGTGATTGTTGAGGGCAATTTGGACGTAATTAGCAGTCATCAAGCGGGCGTCAAAAACGTGGTTGCGACTTCTGGAACGGCGATGACGACGCAACATTTGAAGTCGCTTAGTCGATTGGCGGGGCGGATTCGCTTGGCGTTTGATGGCGATCGAGCGGGAGTTAATGCAACGGAGCGCGCAATCAACTTGGCACAGGAAGTTGGCGTGGAATTGGAAGTGGTGAGCTTGCCTAATGACGTCAAAGATCCAGACGAATTGATCCAAAAAGATCCAGCGCTTTGGCAGGCGGCGATTGATAAATCTCAGCCAGCGGTGGATTGGGTGATTGCTAGATATGCGGAAATGGAGAATTTGAAGTCGGCGGAAGGTAAGCGAAGATTTTCGACCATTGCGCTGAGAATTGTCCGAGGCTTGAAAGATCCGGTGGAGCAAGAGCATTATTTGTCGGTGATTTCTGAAAAAACTGGCGCGTCAATTACCGTGCTGAAGGCAAAATTGTCGAACGAAAAAGTCGCTGAACATCAATTGAAAAAGGCGAAAATTGAAAAAGAAAAACCGACTCCGGTTCAGGATGAAACTGAAGATATGCTGGCGGGGCTGGCGGCGAGTGAAAAATCTGTGCGGCGTTGGTTGGCGGCGGTTTCTGGCGAAATGTTGGATGATGACAATGCGCGGCAGTTGATTGGCTATTTGCGAAAGAATTCAGACGCGGATTTGGACGAGGTTCCGCTGGACTTGCAAAAAATCGAACAGTATGTGAAAATAGTACAGTTGAAAAGTGAAAGTCGTTACGCCAATTGGGAGCAAAAAAGCTTGGACGAAGAGATGGCTCGGCTAGTCAGACAGATAACAATCAAACATCGCGAAAACAAAAAGAATCAACTATTAACACAGCTTAGAGAGGCCGAGGCGTCGGGCGATGAGGTTTTGTCTCAGAATCTGCGCCAGAGCTTAAATAATCTGATTAAGGAGAAAATGTGAGCGACGATATCACGACGAAGCCAGTAAACTTAAACGAAGATGATGATTTTGATCCAACGCTTATAGACGAAGAAGAATCGGAAGATTTGGATTCGTTAACAACTGGGCAATATTTGGACGACGTGTCGGATGACTCGGTCAGGTTGTATTTGCGGGAAATTGGTAAAATCCCACTACTTAGCGCTGAAGAGGAAATGGATTTGGCGCGACGAATTGTCGAGGGTGATAAAAAGGCTAAGGATAAGATGGCTGAGGCGAATATGCGTTTGGTGGTGTCAATTGCTAAGCGTTATTCTGGTCGTGGTTTGGACTTTTTGGATCTGATTCAAGAGGGAAATACTGGGCTTTTGCGTGCGGTTGAGAAGTTTGATCCAGATAAGGGATTTAAGTTTTCGACTTATGCGACTTGGTGGATTCGTCAGGCAATTACGCGTGCGATTGCTGATCAGGCGCGAACGATTCGTATTCCAGTTCACATGGTGGAAACGATCAATAAATTGTTGCGTACTCAGCGACGAATGACACAGGAATTGAATCGTGAGCCGACAATTGAAGAATTGTCTAAAGAGCTGGATATGGAACCAGAGAAAATTGAATACGTCATTAAGATCAAGCAAGACATTTCTTCTTTGGATGCCGGTGTTGGTCGTGATGGTGAAGATGACGATTCAGTCTTGCAAGACTTTATCGTTGACGAAGATACGGTTTCACCAGAAGATTCCGCTTCAAATCAATTATTAAAAGAGCAAGTTCAGGAAATTCTATCAAGTTTGAGTGATCGCGAGCAGAAAATTGTCCGAATGCGCTTTGGTTTGGACAATGGGAAAAATCATACTTTGGAAGAAGTTGGTCAGGAATTTGCGGTTACGCGCGAGCGAATCCGCCAGATTGAAGCTAAGGCGCTAGCAAAACTTCGCAAGCACAAAGACGCGAAAAAACTTTACGAATATCTGGACTAATTAACACTGTTCGGGCGATTTACAAAAATGGGCGTCGTGAGTTGCGGCGTCTATTTTTTGATGTAATTGCTCGAGGCTGCCGTCGTTAATGATGAAATAATCAGCAATAGCAATTGGTCCACCTTTTTCCAAATTCTCAATTTCTGACCAGTCGCGCTGATCGACTTCGTGTGGTTGCATTGGGCGCTCTATGCGTTTAGCCATTCGTTGATAACGGAGGTATTTCGGTGTAACAATAGCAATAACGACAACTTGTCCAGGAAATTCGTGCTTAAGGAATTTATATTCACTCCAAGTGTATAATCCGTCCAAAACGATTTTATTTTGCCCAGCGTTTATTAAGTCGTGGATGTTTTTTATGACGCGTTTGATTACGAAATCTTTGCCCTCACGGCGACGAATTTCTTCGCGAAACTGTTGTTGATTGTCCCAAGTTTTTTCAATTCCAGCCTCGTCCATGGCTTTATAAATAACGCCACCGAAGTAAATTTTTGGAAATCCTTTTTCTGTCAAATATTCGACAGCTGAGCTTTTGCCGCTGCCCGCCAATCCAACCAGGGCGATAATTTTGCAGCTATGCTCGCTTGTACTCATGGGGATTATTGTAACAGCTCTTCAGCTGGGTGGCAAACAGGTGTGGCTGCCGGTTGGTTGTGTTGATTCCTGCGAGTAGTTTGTTCTGGAGCTCTTGACTTTGATATGAAACAGTCGGCCCCGGTTAGAATGGTTAATTTACCACGACGATCGCCAGCAGGGCATCCTGAGGGCTGAAGCCGGGCCGCAGTTTATAGCGGTCGCGCGTAGGTATCTTGTGCCGGGGATGGAGATACTCGATTTCTTCGTAACTCTCGCCGTTGAACACCTGCCAGATATCAACAGGAGCGAGCGGTAGCTCATCGCACTTGGGTTTGTAAGTATGAAACGCCTGTAGCAGGGCGAAAATTTCCTCGCCGCTATAGTTGTCGCATCGTCGAGCATGCATGTCATAGGTTGGGTCAGCAGATTGCACCGTGAAGCTATCGCCTCCTCTGGCGACTATTTCCTTGATGAGTTGCTGGCGATCGCTTACGCCAAAGTGTGCCGACTGGATACCGCGCAGCAGTATATTCCGACCCATAAAATGTTGGCGAATTGGTGCTTCAATTGTAGCGGCTATGGTATCAAGCGGGCGGGGTGGGTTGGCATCGTAGCGATATGGATTTTCGGACGTGACGCTATATTCTGGGCAATCAACGTTAATGATGAGCGGTGTCACTTCGCGGTTGCGCTCTGGTGTAGATTCGGTGTTATCGCCACCACCGTCAAGCCGTTCCGGATCATAACCCGGATCGTATTCAAATGTCTTGCCTTCAAACATACTTTTACCCCCCCCGTGATTTATCGGCCCGCACTGTCTTTTAGTAGCTCGCGCGATATCTTCATTATAGCATTATAATGTGGCCGGCTTGGGCTCTTTGCGATACTGGTCAGTAGCATAATATGCTATCAGGGCGGACAAGGTGGGTGGCGGGTATGGTTGTGCCATGTACTAATTTTAACAATTTGTTGACATTCTTCCAAATAGAGAGTATGTTTGTGATAAGTATTATGGAAACATTTCATAATCACGCTGAAGATTTATCTCAGAATTCACTTTCTGATCTTGATATCTGGGGTCGTTTAATAGAATATCGTAAAGAAGTTCAATGGGATAATATATTAGACCAAGTTGAGGAATTAGAATCAAAATTTGATCGTAGTAAGACATGGGAAAAATTTGTTAACAAACCGGTTATTGATCAGTATGGTCAGGTGTGGATGATTTGGAAGTCTGGGGATTGTTATCAGATATATAAGATGCCAGACGATAAAGATGAGTTTGATTATGTTTTTATAGATGATCTTGAGGTTACTCCCACCCTAGGTGAGCCGATTTATAAATTTTCTGTCGGATTTGATAATTTTGGTGAGGCAGAATTATTGCATATAATAACGAGCGATAAGACAGATATAAATAAGACAAGTGAATACTGTCACCTCTTCAATTACGAAAGGGAAAAGTGGGAGTCTCATAGGCGTTGGATGAAATACGATAATGACTCCTACAGTTCTATGGAAGAACTTAGAAAAATCTATGAGAGATACGAGAAATGGCTGAAAAAACAGGGCAATAATTCTTTCAATGCTAAAGAAATATTTGGGAAGATTTATGATAATTATGGGGGAATACAACAAAAACTTGCCGAAGCGTCAATAATCAACTCTCTTAATCAACTCTCTAACGACAGTCGCTTAAATGCTACAATAGAAATATGAAGCGTCTAGTGGTTATTGATGGAAAGTCGGTGTTTTACCGAGGTTATTATGCTATGCCGGGATTGTCGATGGCTGACGGAACTCCGACTGGTGGTGTGTACGGATTTGTAAGTTTGGCAATTGAGCTGATTAAGAAATTAGAGCCGGATTATGTGGCGGTAGCTTGGGATAAACGAGGCACGAATATTCGCAAGCGGCGGGAATTGTATCCAGAATATAAAGCTGGTCGCAAGCCGGCGCCAGATGATTTTTACCAGCAAATTCCGATTTTACACGAGTTGCTTGATGCGTTTGGCTGGCCGCTTTATGAAATTGATGATTACGAGGCGGACGATATTATGGGCGCGTTTGCCAGGCAAGCGGAATCTCGCGGAATTGAAACGTGCTTGATAACGTCGGATTTGGACGCGTTGCAATTGATATCACCGATGACTAAGGTTTACGCCATGAAAAATGGCTTGAGAAATATCGAAGAATTCACATCGGAATATTTTGAAGAAAAATATGGAATTCGGACAGAACAATTTTTAGACTTGAAGGCTTTGAAGGGTGATTCTAGTGACAATTTACCGGGAGTGCCGGGAATTGGCGAGAAAACGGCGGTGAAATTATTGCAAGAATATGAAACTCTGGACGGAGTTTATGAGCATCTGGACGAGCAAAAAGGCGCGTTGCGAACGAAGTTGGAGAATGGTCGCGAGTCGGCATATTTGACCAAGCAAGTGGCGGAAATTTGGACGGACGCGCCGATTGAACTGGACTGGGATGTGGCGGACGTCAATGATTGCGACTTTACGCGAGTAACGGAAATTCTGCAGAAGTTGGAGTTTAATTCGCTGATTGGACGATTGCCAAAAACAATGCAAATGGCGGAAAATGAGAAAAAAGAAGAACCGAAGTTGGAGATTCCGCGAATTGAAAAATTGCCCGATATGCCGATGTTTGAGGCGGAAAATATAATATATATCGATTCGTCGGAGCCTGATGTAATTTACATAAGCTCAAATCCTGAGTCAGTGTGGACGGCGAAAGTTAGCGAAATTAGTCAATCTACGTGGCAATTACTGGCGCAGGGAATTGTGATTGCGGCGGACGTTAAGCAGCTATATCACGCGTTGGATAATTATGGCGTGGCGGTGCGTTTTCACGAAGTTTGGGATGTTGGGCAGGCGGCGTTTTTGATTGATCCGCTGAAGCGCGATCGTAGTTTGAATGCGCTGTCTGGTGATTTTTCTGATGACAATTCTGCGCCTTATCAATTGGCTCGCCTGCATAAAATTTATCGTGAACAAAAAGTTTACATGTCGAACAATTCGCAAATTGCGCGTGTGGCTTACGAGTTTGATTTTCCAGTAATTTGGGCGCTATTCCAGATGGAAAAACGCGGGATGAAGTTGGATGATACGCTATTAAAACAGATGGGCGATGAGCTGGCGGCGGAAGTTCGCGAGCTTGAACAACAAATGTATTCCATGGCTGGATACGAGTTTAACGCGTCTAGTCCAGCGCAACTTTCTGAGGTTTTGTTTACCAAATTGCAATTACCAACCGCGGGCATAAAAAAGGGAAAAACTGGATATTCAACAGGTCAAAAAGAGCTGGACAAATTACGCGGACAACATCCGATTATCGAATTGATTGAGCGATATCGAGAATTTACCAAATTGATCAGCACGTACATTGAGGCGTTACCAAAATTGATGGCAGCTGATGGGCGAATTCACACTACATTCAATCAGGATGTAACCAGCACGGGGCGGCTGAGTAGTACAAATCCGAATTTACAGAATATTCCGGTGCGGACTGAATTGGGCAGGAAAATCCGTCAAGCGTTTGTTCCGAGTGATGGCAAAGTTTTTGTCGGCGCGGATTATTCACAATTTGAGCTAAGGCTGGCGGCTGTGCTGGCGGGTGATGAGAAGTTGATTGAAGACTTTAATAGCGATGTTGATATTCACGCAAAAACGGCGG
>ERZ773214.364-NODE-364-length-30201-cov-3.438134_pt1 | contig 30201 bp, 25 predicted proteins | sample MGYA00511238_ERZ773214 | MGnify/ENA primary metagenome ERZ773214 (study PRJEB29015, sample SAMEA2738157) | human oral metagenome | biome: human oral; feature: human-associated habitat; material: saliva | place: China | collected 2259 ... | reverse complement strand
TTTCAGCCCCTACTTTCAAACTATCGAGGATGATGGTTTCATTCTCTGTCATTTTCTTTGAAATATCAACAGGGGAATGAACATGCGCATGGCTGGACTCGTTGTGGTCACCGTGAGGAGTGAGTCCTAGGGAGATAAATACCGTTGACAACATAAAGAAAATATATGCTTGAATACCGCCGATAAATAACTCGAACAGATAGAACGGCTGTAGCATCGCCGGTGAAGCGTACTTTGTTAGATAGGCGATCATGATCAGCAGTACTTCGCCCGCCAGCACATTACCAAACAAACGGAAACTCAGTCCCAGCAAGCGCGAGAACTCTGCTACCAACTCCAAAATACCAACAAATGACATGATTGGATCTTTCAGTGGATTGACGAAATATCGCCCCATGTTGCCGCGGAATCCCAAGTAGCGGAACGCATAAATTTGCGCCGCAATGATGGTGATGATAGCCAGCCCAAACGTCATGTTTAAATCAGCCACGCCGCCACGAAACAGGGGAGTGCCGTGCTCTCCAACTGTCACAGGACCAACGAAAGGCAACAGCCCCAGCCAGTACTGCGCTATTACAAAGAAAAATATCGTGATAGTCAATGGCGCCACTCGCGCCGCCCAAACGTCATCTTGAATGACCTGTTTGACCGTGCCGTACAAGCCATCAAACGTCCAGTTAACCAACCGCGTCACAAAATTAGGCTTCTTTTTGCCCAGCGCTGCCGCACGCGTTCGCAGCATAATCCATACCAAAACTAACAAGCCTAAAGCACCCAACAGGTGAGAATTGGTGACTGAAATGCCGCCAACCTGTACTATCTCGTCTGCTTTGACTGAAATATGCAGACTGCTTGCAAACTGGTGTATCATTGACTAGCCTCTCTCTGTTTTATAAAACGTATTTGCTGATAAATCAATCCTGCTGACGCCGCCAGACCCACGATAATCCCTGCAATCATCAGCCAGGGTTTGGTGTGCAGAATCAGATCGGCCCACAGCCCCACCAACATCAGACCGATACTCGGCACAAACATGCGCCACGTCGTCCCGATGATGGTTTTCATCATAACCGCAGTGGCATCTACGTCTGTTTTTTGGTCGCTCTGAACCTTAGGTTTTTCAGCCATTACCTATACTATATCAATCTGCTATACTATTTGACAATATGCCGAGGAAAAATTATCCAAGATCTCAACCAGTCCAGAAAAATAGACAGCCGCTAACTACTGTACATGAGCTCAACAATTGCCATCAAAAACGCCGCTTTTCAACCCAACAACAAGCCGAAAGGGAAATAACCAACCGACAACTGACCGACCCACACCTGTCTCTGGCAACTTACAAATGCAATTGGTGCGGCGGCTGGCACCTTACATCCCGCTCAGATCATTAGAAGACGAGGTGTTCTTGGATTGGCACATTAGTGTAACGACCCAAAATTGGCACCGTTGAATCAGTCGTCGTACCGTCACCAAGTTGTCCTCGGTTATTGTTACCGACTGTATACACACGGTTGTCGGTCGTAAAGATCACAGTCGTACCCCCACCACTTTCCACGTGCTTAGCACGAGGAGCAGTCGGACCACTACCAAACAACTGCATTGGCGTTGGTGCATTACGGCTGACTTTATCACCAGTACCCAGCTGACCATTTTCATTAGAGCCAGCACCATACACCTTACCGTCATCACCCACTACAAACAAGTTACTGACACGCCCTGCGTATGCTGTTGACCAGATATCAACTGCTTTCACGCCGGCTGGCAGCATGAATTTTACTGGGGTTGGGTTCCTCCAGTTAGTAGCCCCATTTGCGTGGTTAGCGCTATTACCAAACACACCATGGTAATTGCTACCAGTACTGTACACATTTCCATTAGATGTACGATATGATGCGAATAACTCGTCAGTGGAAATTTGTTGTACAAATCCTGGAACACCAAGATCTCGAATTTTTGGCGTCTGAAGCCTGAAGAATATATGCTTATTACTCGGCGGACAGCCAGCAGCTATCGCCATTCCTGTGCCCGAAGCATTGGCCGCTAGACAGTGGTTGCTGGCGCCTCGGCGAAAAATACGATCCGCCCCGTGAGAAACCATGCGCCAGCGCTGAATAGCGGCTGAAGGATTACAATTTGCCAAGCGGATATTCACGAGGTCACCAGCGGTATTTTCCACACATTTGCCATTTACTTTGATCTGCTCTTGTGGTGTATATTCAAATTGCTGCTGAGAACTATCGTTGCAACTACGAGGAGCTACCGTCGTAGGACCGACTGCCTCCATGCAACGGTCCTCCAAGAACCGCCAGCGGAACACTAGATTGTCCTTACCAACCTCCAAGTGGTTTGAGCCACCCACGCCATACACCTTGCCATCATTTGCCAAGATATATAGGGTACCTCCGTCAAAAGCCAGCTGCATGGCGCGTGGTTTACCGGGATTACCAAAGTCACCAATTCTTACTGGCGTTGATGAACTTGATATATTAGCGCGACCCAACTGATAATAATCATTTGCACCCCAACCGTACACGGCACCATTTTGCATGATGACATAAGCGTTATATCGGTCCTGTACCAAGTGAGCAGTCGGAATCGTTCCTGGATTACCAGGGTTCGGGAAAGGCAAGGCAACACGCTTTGGAGTAGACCTGTTACTACAGGCGGTCGCATACGCCGGAGTGACGGTATAATCACCAGTACCCAATAGGCCATACGTACATTCACCAGCAGCATAGATATTTTTATCATTCCCCAGTACAAAGTTTGCCCAACCTGAGTTGACAGTAACTGCTTTGACCCCAACCGGCAAGCCAAACCTCACTGGCGTTGAGACGGTCGGACTCATATAGCCAGCGCCCAATTGACCGCGATCATTTTTACCAGCGCCATACACCGCACCGTTCTCATCTCGAATCATCAAGTTTCCACCGACAGAGACAAAGTTGGTGTGCACTGAAACTGCGCGCTGGGATATAGTAAATCTCACTGGCGTTGGCTGAGCTGTCGAAACCAATCCAGCGCCCAATTGACCGCGGTCGTTTGCCCCAACTGACCGGACACGTCCAGCAGAGTCAATTGTCGCAAAGAATACTTTGTGCTGTATGCCGTGCATATCACCCTCATATCCAAACGCCAAGGTGTCGACACGTGTTTGCGCTCCAGTGGCCAATGACAACACTCGGGTATACGTTTTCCACACGCCACCGCTTGGTCGTAACAGCTCAACATAACCTGTAGCGTAGGCCTGCTGGACCTCACCACCGGTTGAGCCAAGAGGAGGGACAGTAAACCGCGTTCGAATATTGCCCTCATGCATCACAGTATTTGACTGACCAGGCTCTGGATCACCCGCACAGTTTGTTTCTGGAGCCAGATTTTTTAATCCCCATGGCGAAATCATACCATTGCCGCGCAAACAAGACACAGCATAAGCCAAGCCACTTTCAGCGGCTTCGCGCGCCAATTGGTTGTAATATCGGTCTCGTAGCGCCGCTGCATATGAGGCAGCTAGCTGCATAGCCACCAAAAGTAAGGTCAGCATAATTACTGAGGTGATGAGAACTGTTGGCAAGGTAAATCCTGTTTTTTTACTGTCCGCACCCATGATTACTCATCATTATACACTTGTCGATAAGCATGTACAATATGCTATAATAGACTTACGTAAAGAAAGTTGAGGGGAATATATGAGCGAAGATACAGCAACCAACCACAGCGCCAAAGTAACTGTCTACAGTACTAGTTGGTGTGCATTTTGTCACACTGAAATGGAATGGTTGGAAAAACGGGGAATCGATTTCATTAAAAAAGACATCGAAGCAGAACCTGCCGCTAAAGAAGAATTGTTGGCAAAAAACGGCGGTAATTTCCAAGGCGTACCAGTCACCGACATTAACGGGGAACTAGTGCTTGGCTTTGACCGACCAAAGCTGCAAGACTTGCTGCGCAAGAATGGCCTATTGGCTGACTAGAATATACATTTGAACGAGTAATTGTCCCGCCTGATCAGTGGCGGGATTTTTATACTGCGCCGATTTGCACCACTTCACCGCCGATTTCTTGGCGGAAATAATTGTCGTGGCTAACGTACAGGATAGCGCCAGAATATTTCGCCAGTGCCGTCTCCAGCTCCTCGATGCTTGGCAGGTCAAGGTGGTTGGTCGGCTCATCTAAAATCAGCAGCTGCGGGTCATTCGCCAGCATGGCAATGATCTGAAAGCGAGCTTTTTGTCCGCCCGACAAGCGCGCCAGTGGCGTCATCCGATCGGCTTCGGTGAACAGATAGTCAGCCAGTAGTTGGCGAATTTTTGTCTCAGAAATCGGCAGGTCACGGCCAAGATATAATTTCTCGATCGCCGCCTCCAACGGATCCGCTAAATACCGCTCATCGATCTCTTGCTCATACACACCCACCCGCACCTGCGGATCGAGGAAGAGATTACCGGAGTAGAGTATAGGAGCGGCAGGTGCGACACTTTCTACGCCAGAGACTGTGAAACGTTCGCGAGTAGCGGACGTTTCAGCCGAACGCTCGCGAGGAATCTCCGGTGGAGATTTGAGTGAAGAGTGTGCTCTGGTGGGGGACGGTGAAGTGACTGCCGCCCTACTATTTAACAACATCCGAATCAGCGTCGTCTTACCAGCGCCATTGCGCCCGCGCAGCTCCACCGCCTCACCCTCACGCAAATCAATATTCACCCCCTCAAACAATATCCGCTCGCCAACGCCAACCGCCGCGTCCTCAACTCGCACCAGCACATGCTGGCTTCGGCTAGCCGCATCCTTCATCGACAGCCGAATATTGCGCGCCTTGAACTTACCGTAACGTTCAGCCGACTTATAATCAAGCTGCCCAGCCGACTCCTTATCAATCCAAAAGGTCGGCTTGTCCATCTCTGATAATTCCGCCAGCTCCGCCCGCGCCTCATTTTCCAGCCGCTTAAACTTCTGGATGGTACCGGGGTTTCGCGACTTTTCCTTTAGCCGCTGATAATCCAATGCCTTTTGTTTGAGGTTAGCTATCCGCTTCTCGACCTGCTCAAAATTATTCATGCCCGCCGCCGTCGCCTGAGCGTTCTGTTTGAGGTAGGCGTCATAATTACCGCGGTAACTGACCGACCCGCCATCTTTGAGTTCAACGATTCGATCCACCCGACCCAGTACATCGCGGTCGTGCGTGATGATCAGCATGGCCTGGCGCGGCTGCGAACTCATCCAGTCGATAAACTGCTGCTTGGCCACATAATCCATATGATTAGTCGGCTCGTCAATCAGCGCCAAATGCGCCCCCGAATGCATAATCTTCACAATCTCCACCAGCCGCTTCTGACCACCCGACAGGGAACCAAGCGGCCGCTCGCCACACCCGCTCAGCTGAAAGTTATCGAGCTCCCGCCGAATCTTCTCCTCGATCTGGTAAAACCCTTTCTGGTCAAATCGCTCCAGCGCCTGGGTATACTCCTCAATTTTGCGCATATTATCGCCCATGGTCTCGGGGTACTCATCGATAATTTTCTTTAGGGTCGCATATTCTGGTAGCCCCGCCAAAATGTAGCTCAGCACCGTCTGATCGCCCAAGCCGTGATGTTCCTGCGCCGTACTAGCCACGGTGATGCCGCGCCGAAAAGCCACCTCGCCAGTATAATCAGTGTCCGTACCCGCCAAGATACCAAACAACGTCGACTTGCCGACGCCATTACGGCCGACCACGCCAACCTTCTCGCCATCATCCACACTAAACTTAACGTCGCGCATCAACGTCTTGTCGCCAAAACTCTTCTCGGTGATGTGGATGTCGGCTATCATTAGGCTATTGTACCACACGCCACACCATAAAGGTATTGAAATATATGATTTTTTGTGGTATAATAGAACTTATGGAAAATGATTCTCACGATACTCAAAAAGATGTTCAAGGTGCTAAAGTTATCGACTTTACTTACCATTACAACCGGCGTGTTGCTGAGAAAATGACTAGACAGATAGGAAAAGCAGCTCTCGGAAGACCTAGTTACGACATTAAGAGACCCTTCTCAGGACGGTTAGCTCCGGTTTATGACATCTCCAGTCGTCTCCCAAAAACCACCGCTCCAGAGGCTGCCGCTGAAGAAGATATCGTTACTGGGGAGCAAGATACCGAAAGGGAAGTCATTGCAGAAATGGTGGAAGATATCACAACAAACTTTGAGGCTTTGTCACAATATGACGGTGACCTAGGAGAATTCTTAGACATCATTAATAATCAACTGGAGGATTGCTACGAAGAGCTTAGCCCTGACCAAAAGAAAAAGTTAGCCATCACGCTCACCAGTGTCTTGAGTGATGAATGCCACAAAAACATCTCTCGAGCAGTAGTCCACCATCCATACTTTGTAAAGGTCCTGGGCGTTGCCCTTTATATGCAATATGACCCTCTCTTTCAGGCAATGAAACGGCATCCAAGTTATCAACCGACCGATAAGACGAAAACAATTGAGGAAACAAGTAGAAAAGCCGCTGATATATTAAGCCTCACTCCAGGTAAATACGACTTTGACACTGGTGCCTATACACCACCTGAATACTAAACCTGCTATAATGGGACCATGCCAAAGCCCAAAGCAAAAAAGCCAGCTACTCACGCCGTCGTTAACCGTCGAGCACGGTTTGACTATGAGTTGGGTGAGGAAATCGTAGCTGGGCTGGTGCTAACAGGGCCAGAGGTACGAGCTGCACGAGACGGACATGTCCAGCTCAAAGGCGCCTTTGTCAGCTTGAGAAATGACGAATTGTGGCTCAATAACGCAAGTTTTTCATTGCGGCTGAACGTTCGTGGTCAAGCAAATTCAAAGAGTGTCGACACCTCAGCACGGAAACTGCTGGCCAGCCGTAAACAAATTGATCGATTTGCTGCTGCTAAACAACAGGGATTGACTATCGTCCCGACCAAATTATTAACCAATGGTCGCTTCATCAAAATCGTCATCGCACTGGGGCGGGGTAGAAAGCGTTACGACAAACGCGAGACCATCAAGCGTCGTGATCAGGATCGTGAGACGCGTCGGCAGCTTTCTGGTCGATAAGCTCTTGGTATAATTTTTCCAGCTTCTTCACTTGGCGGTTTTCAGTAAATTTGGCCGCCAATTTTTTACTGATAGCCCCAAACTCTTGACGCTTATCGGCGTCCTCTAGCAAGGTAATAATCGCTCGGCCAAAGCTGGTCGGATTATCATTCGCGATAAAGCCATTCACGCCGTCTTGGACCACTTCTGACAGCTCTTTATCCACTAGCACGATCGGCAGCCCCGCGTGAGCCGCTTCATGCAGCACCCAGCCCTGCGTGTCTTTCAGTGACGGAAAGGCAAATACGTCCAGCACCGAGTACGCCAGGCCGAGCTTTTCGCGCGGCATAGCGCCAGTGAAAATAATTCTGTCAGCATATTTGGTTGCGGCAGCCATTTCCTCCAGCGTCTTTCGGTATTCAAAATCACCAACAAACAATAATTTTGCCTTGGGCCGCTTCTTGGCGATGTGCCGCTCAAACGACTTGATCAGCAGTGGCAAATTCTTTTCTTCACCCAACCGGCCAACAAATCCAAAGATTTCGTCATCTTCCGCCAAGTTCCACTGCTCACGAAATGCCTTCACTTCAGCTTTTGTCGGGCGAGGTAGTGCGTTCACACCATTTGGCATCAGCACCAATTCGTACTGATAATCATCGTACTGCCAGGACTTTAGTTGCTTGCAGCTCTTTCGGCACAAGGCAATGACCGCGTCTGCTTTGCTATACAAAATGGTGATGACGCTCTCAATGATGTCTTTGTTCCACTTGGTAACACCAGCTCGTGGTTTGTACAATTTGGCGATTTCCAGCAAGTCATGACCGCGCAGCCTCACCGACATCGGAAATACTATTCCCGCCAGCGCCAAAGCACCGGGCAGCACTGCTGGATAGTGATCGACGAACTCATAGATGTCAGTACAGTGCTGAATCACCAGCGGAATGTTATTCTTTTTAGCAGCCTTCACACCAACCAAACCAATTTGTGATGGCGTAAACACATGCACCATATCGAGTTCCATCTCTTTGATGCGACGCTGTACTGCCGGCGGAAAGAATACCGACGTGTCATAATCATCAAAAAACGCACCCTTGATCGACGGGAAGCGAATGATGCGCGAATCAGCATCTTCGTTGAGCAATTCGGCTTGCTTGGACGGACTCATCGACTTGGCAGGGCAAAATACGTAGACCTCATGTCCTAGGTTTTCCAGCTCTCGCTTGAGCGATTCAACCACAAAAACGATGCCATTGATTGATGGTCGATAGGTATCAGTAAACAGTCCAATTCTCATGATTCTACTACGCTCCTGTAAAATTTTACTAATCGCTCACCGCCAGCTCGACTATCAAACCGTTTGGCGATTCGCCCAGCTGCAGCAACTTGTTGTTTATACCATTTGGCGTCATTCCGCAGTTTGTCTATCACCCGGGCAGCATCCTGAGCCGAGGAGATGAACTGTGCATCTGGGCGGAATGTATCGTCGTATTCATGGATATCTCTCAAGATGATTGGTAGTCCAGCGCCCGCAGCTTCCAGGACACACATCGGATGATTTTCCTGCTCAGCAGGCAAAAAGAACGCATCAGCTGCATGTAAATAGGTCATGACGTCTGCATGATCAATCACACCCGTGATGATCACATTTTTGGGAGCTGATGCTATCAGGTCTTGCATTTTGCCATATTCTGCACCCAAATGTTTGAAAGGAATGCCGCCCACCCAAATGAACGTTACCTCGGGCAGGGATCGTGCCGTTTCAAAAAATGTGTCCAGACGCTTACGCGGCTGAACCTGTCCATTACCAACCACCACAAAGTCTGACGGCTTCAATTTCAGCTTTTTACGAGCAGCTTGTTTGGTTTTTGCAGTGGACGCATAGCGGCTCATGTCGACCGTATTGTACAGCACCTCCACACGTGTTTTCAGCTTCATCGGACCAGTCATGGTTTCTTTGACCATGTTAGAGCAGGCCAACACCAAATCAGCCTGGTTATATACCCAGCGCATATACGCTCGCACCAACCACTGCATTCTGCCCATGCCTTTGATACTACCAACCAAGGAAGCAGGGATGACGTGACCAGAGATAATCTTTTTACCGCGTGAACGTTTGAGCATCCACATTGAATACAAACCAATGGTCTGAGCATGGACGATGTCTGCATCAGAGCGAGCTTGATTAACCACGACGGACGTGTCTTTTCTCGCCTTAAGCGCATTTGTCATCTCTACAAAAGCAGTGTGAACACCATGGCCTTGGACAGTAAACTCACTCTCGGAAATCATATCGACATTCAGTCGAGTCTTGCGTGTCATGGTATCTATTATACCACAAGTCGCGTGCCAACCGCTTCGCCTCTGGCAGCACGCACGATATTGCCATCACTCAGCAAGTCGCAAATAATCATTGGCTTTTTCTCTTCAGCAGCCAAGCCGATAGCCGCTTTATCCATCACGCCAATGTCCGGGTTTGCCAAAACCTCGTCATAGGTCAATTGGTCAAATTTGACAGCATCAGCAAACTGGACTGGGTCCTTGTCGTATACGCCATCAACCTTGGTGGCTTTAATCACTACGTCGCATTTCATCTCTAGTGCCAAATTGACGGCTGCCGTGTCGGTGGTCAAAAACGGCCTACCAGTGCCACAACCAACCACCACTACACGACCTTTTTCCAGGTGACTGACCGCTCGTCGGTAGGTGTACTGATCGACAAATTGGTTCACTTCCACTGTCGACAAGGCGCGCGTTGCTAAGCCATCATCGTTGAAGACATCAGCCAAAGTGATGGCATTGATCAGCGTCGCCAGCATACCTGCGTTGTGTGCCGTCACGTCACCGATACCGCCGCCAGCAATTTGCGCCCCACGCACATAATTGCCACCACCAACCATGATAACGACTTGCGTTCCGCTCGCCACCGCTGGCTTGATTTGTTCGGCGATCCACCGCGCCCTCGCATGATCAAATCCACCAGCGTATTGTCCTTGTAATTGTTCGCCTGAAAGCTTGAGAAGAATCCTGTTATACATACTTTCATTGTAACAAGTTATGCCGCTTCTTGCACAAACCCCGCCATACCAAGCCTATACGCAGCCCACAAAACCCGCTACAATAGCCACATGAAGTTATTTTCCTGGAACGTCAATGGCATCCGCGCAGTCCTGAATAAAGGTGAGTTTACCAAGTTCATCGAAACCTATGACCCGGATATTATTTGCCTGCAAGAGACTAAAGCCCAGCGCGGGCAAGTAGCCTTAGATCTGCCACAATTTCACGAGCATTTCTATTCGGCAGCCAAAAAGGGCTATTCTGGCACCGCCATATTTTCAAAGCAACCAGCGCTGAACTATCTTGACGGCTTCCCGGCGGACATCGCCGACAAATACAACCTATCCGCCGACGAATATGGCGACCCCAACGACGAAGGACGTATCATCGCTGCTGAATTTGATGGGTTTTGGCTGGTTACGTGCTATACACCAAACTCCAAAGGCGATCTCAGTCGCCTCAGCCTGCGCCATGACCAATGGGACCCAGCTTGTCTGGAATACCTCAAAGGACTGGAGCAGGGACGTTACGGCGCCGCCAAGCCAGTACTGTACTGTGGCGACATGAACGTGGCCCATCAAGATATCGACCTTGCCAGGCCGAAAGACAACGTCGGCAAACACGGCTTTACCGACGAAGAGCGAGCAGGTTTTCAAGCGTATCTGGACGCTGGTTTTGTCGATGTGTTTCGCGCACAACATCCAACCGCAACAGATGCTTACACTTGGTGGACTCACTGGGCAAATGCCAGAGCCCGAAACGTTGGTTGGCGTATCGACTACTGGCTAGCTAGCCAAGAACTAGCACCGTCCATCAAACAAGCACACATTCACCCTGAACAACTGGGTTCCGATCACTGTCCAGTTAGCATAGAACTCTAGCCCACAAAAAAGCACCCGAGTTGTCCGGGTGCTTTTAGTGTTAGTAAGCGCTCAGATTATTGGCGGCGGCTTACGATGTAGGCAACGGCAGAAGCAGCAAGTGAGCCGAGACCAAAGATTGAAAGGAGCGCGTCAGTCGTACCAGTTCGTGGCAACTCAGTTGTTGTTGGAGCTGGTGGGGTAGGTTGCTTAGGAGCAGGAGGGGTAGTCGGAGGAGTGCTTGGCTTACATGCGTCGCTGTCCACTGATGCGTATCCCTCGTTCTTTTGATCCTTAGTCCAGACGCTGATGATCTGCTTGGTCTTGATGTCACAGACTTTAACCTTACAGTCTTCTTCGTTCTTTGAGTAACCTTCCTTGTTTTCTTCACTCTTGCGTACGGTTATGATTTCACCGGTCTTGGTGTCACAAACCTTGACTTTTTCACAGTCAGCAAAGTTCTTTGAGTGTTTGCTGGTGTCGTATTCACTTTCTTTAATAGTGACGATCGTGTCAGTCTTCAAGTCACAAACTTGAATTTTTGGCTCTTCAGTCACCGTGATGGTAACTTTACAGTTTTGGCTGGTTACGCCATTGTTGATGGTAACAGTTGCAGTGTAAGTACCAGCCTTTGTGTAGGTGTGCTCAGCCTTGTTGCTGCTACCAGTTGTCTTTTGGCCATCGCCAAAGTCGAAAGTATAGCTACTGATGCTTGCACCATTCTTTGCAGTTGCAGTCGCAGCAAAGGCGAACTTGTTGCGGGTACCAGCGACTTTTTGAGCGCTCAATGCGTCACACGTCAATACTGGCTTTGGAGCTGGTGTTGGTGGAGGTGTTGGTTCACCCCAAAGTGGGTTACCACAATCCTTGATAACTGCCTGAACGAATTTACCATTACCGTCCAACCATACAAACACTGGCTTCTTACTTGCCACTGGCATAAAGCTGTGACGAATCAAGTAGCTTGGGTATGATTTACCACCAATTTGCTGGTAGTTAATTGGGTTAGTGTAGTTAACATGACGACGCTGAATGGTTTTTGCATTCGTTGCTACGACACGACCGTTCACTGTAACGGTGTTGTTTGAAGCGTCTGCCACACCTTCGTGCATACCAGCGCCCTCAACCATTGATTGTGTAATGCCGAAGTAGTTGTAAATACCACGGACTTCGCTGTCGCTGTGATAAGCCGACTTCATGGCACTGTGGGTCATAGTACCACAACGAACGATCTTGATATCTGAGCAGCCGACGGCGTCTGAAGGCGTAGCATACCAAATACCACCGATAATTGCGGCAGTAATAGAGCCAGCCAAAAGTACTCTCTTTACTATTTTATTCATTGTTTCCTCCTCAACCTTACTATTTCTCACCGGTTGTTACGGTCCATATTAGCACAAACTTTTGTATTTGTCAATAAAAATGTATAAATATATTGCTTATGGTTTCCGTAAGTCTGCTATAATAGAAAATATCTAGAGGTAATGCATGAAAATTCAAAGACAATTTCCTTGGAAAGAACTGATCAAATGGGGAAGCGCCGTTTTGGCGTGTCTTGGCGTTGCTTATTTACTGTATCTCAACAACCAGTACGAAAAGAAGCCAGTCGACAACACGCCAGGTCAAATCCAGGAAAAACCCACCGCCGCTAAACCAGCACCAGCACCGACACCAAAGGAGATTCAAGTCACACTACCTGGAGCTACACCAATCCCAGCCAGGCAAGAGGACTACCAAGCTGACGGCAGCATCTGGCAAATCGTCAACCAAACGCGTGGCTTCAAACAACCAACCTATGTACCGAGTGACCTACAAACCGCGGACGTACCGACCTTGCCCGGCCGGGGGCCAGAGGAGCGATCTCTACGAGCAGCGATTATGCCAGATCTAAAAGCATTGATGGCAGCAGCTGAAAGTGCTGGCTCGCCAGTACGCTTGGGCAGTGGATATCGCAGCTACCAGACGCAAGTCGGGCTATTTAACCGATACGCCCGTCAAGTTGGTGAAGCACAGGCAGCACGCTTCAGCGCTCGACCTGGCTATAGCGAACACCAATCCGGCCTCGCCCTAGACTTTGGCTCGCCAGACGGCAGATGCTGGGTGGACGATTGTTTCAAAAACACCAAAGCAGGGAAATGGCTGGCGGCCCATGCTCACGAATACGGCTTCATTTTACGCTATCCAGAAGGTAAACAATCAACCGTTGGTTATCAATATGAAGCCTGGCATTTCCGTTACGTCGGCCGTGAACTCGCTGGCGCGCTGCACCAGTCCGGCTTAACCCTGGAAGAAGCATTACCATATCTAGAAAAAGCACAAAATGAACTGAAGCAAAAGGAGACATCGTCATGAAACTATCAGCTGGGCGGGCAGGGCTGGCATTCGTATTATCCGCATGGATAACGTTTAGCGGGCTGCTGATATGGGGCGGCTTGCAGGCTAGCCAACAGAGCCAAGCAGCCAATCAATTAGCAGCGACATCAGTCTGGCAACCTGACGCTGTCGTGGAGTTCACTCAGAACAATACGACCGAAAAACTGACCATACCAAGCTGGCGACGGCTCGATGACAATAACATTTGGGCACACGTCTGGAAACAACACGGCCTCGACCCAAACTACCAGCCAGAGTTGGCCAACCTTGAGGATGTGAAGGTTGGTAAATGGGTAGAAGACAAGCGTCTGCGCCCACAAGCACTAGACAATCTCAAGCCATTTGCAAAAGCCGTAGAAGCAGCTGGCCATCCCATATTGGTCACCAGCGCTTATCGCTCCTACGCCGACCAAGAAAAGACCCGCAAAGAGCTAGCTCGCACCAACGGGCAATTGTACGCCGATGAATTTGTAGCAGAACCAGGCAAAAGCGAGCACCAGCTGGGACTGGCGGTGGACTTTTCATCATACACCGAACCGTGCATGGAAAAATTTACTGCCTGCCGCCTTGACAAGGCTTCCGCAGAGTGGCTGGCAGCCCATGCTCACGAATACGGCTTTATCTTGCGCTATCCAGAAGGCAAGCAAGCCATCACTGGCGTCGCACCAGAATCATGGCATTTTCGCTATGTCGGCAAGGACCTGGCAAGCTTTATGCACCGCAACAAGCTCACGCTCGAAGAAGTGATGACACAGCTAAAGAAAGCTCGTGAAACCTCATGAATTCGTCATACTGGCAGCGTCAGGAGCCAGGCAAGCCTCTATTTCCTGATGTCGAGTGGAATCGCCCCGAGCGGCTCGACCAGTCTGGGCGCCTGGCCATCATTGGTGGCAACAAACTAGGCTTTTCGTCTGTCGCTGAGGCCTACGCAACCGCTCAAACAACCGGCGTTGGTCAAGTCCGCGTATTACTACCTGATGTTCTCAAAAGAAGTGTGCCGTCCAGTATGACTGATGTCCTGTTCGCGCCAACCAATCCATCTGGCAGCCTGGCGCAAGCAGCACTCACGGAAGCCGTGTCGCTCTGTGACTGGTCCGACGTCCTCTTACTGATCGGCGACGCTGGCAAGAACAGTCAAACCGCGATCGTTCACGAGGAATTAGTCAAACAGTCACAACAACCAGTCGTCATCACCCGCGACGCCATCGATCTACTACAAAACAGTTTTGCGGAGATTTTGGACAATCAGCACGTAGTGTTCGTAGCTTCTTTTGCTCAAGTTCAGAAAATATTTCGCTCAGTGTACTATCCAAAAATGCTGACGTTCAGCATCCAACTAGCACAGTTCGTCGACATACTTCATAAGTTCACCATCACCTATCCAGTTACCATCTGTACCTTCCACGCCGAACACGTGGTCATCGCCCACGGCGGTACCGTCGTCACCCAAGCCTGGCATGAGCCGATGGCCATATGGCGTGGAGTCGTTGGCGCAACCATCGCCAGCTACTTGGTATGGTCACCCAGCTCACCACTGGCCGCCGCCAGCACCGCTGTCTGTACAGGGTAATTACTCGCAGCAAGCATTGACATTTTATGTTTTTAGTGATATAATGCAAGATAGCTTTCGCTCGAAGCTTCGTCAAAGGGCGGAGGTTGCCCTTTAGCTTTGAGCGATACACCTTGAGAGGAGGTGTATCATGGTGCCTAAGGTTTTACGGGCGCTGGCCATTATAGTTATGGCGAGCGCCCTGGCAGCCCTCCTATCAAAGGGAGATTTCGCCATGGCTGTCGCAGACATAGCGACAGCGTTAGCCTTATTGAACTCCGCTCGTATTCACGAGCTGGAGGACAAACTCAGGGAGGGCTAGCGCCCACCGAGAAAATAGCTCGCCTTGAGACTTCAAAGTCTCGGCTGGAGCCTCTCGGTGGGCTATTTTCTTTGTCCATATATAAACATCGCCCAGTTAGTGGGCGATGGTTGCTTGGAGCGACCTCTGGTACCGCGGGCCGGACTTGAACCGGCACGAGCTATTGCTCACCAGATTTTGAGTCTAGCGCGTCTACCAATTCCGCCACCGCGGCACGAGAGAGCGCTCCAAAACTACTGGTTATTATATCACGGTATCCTCGCCCTCGACAAGGGGATATTTTTGTTTTTTTGGTGATTTTCCTGTATCATTAAACATAAGTATGAACCCCGGAAGTCCACGACCATTCCAACCGCCAGCGCGTGACCAATCATCAACGCGCAATGCTGCTGCTGATGTCATCCGCGGGCAAATAAACTCGATTTACACTGGTAATTCGTCTGATGCTGCACCACACACCACGCCCGCACCAGTCAACACAACCCCACAAGAGCCAGCACTGCAACCACAACCGCAACCTCAGCCACAAGCCGCTACACCAGTAGTCAAACCACTTTCACAGACCAAACCACAGGGCCACCGCCTCAATACTGCACCGCCTACTGGCACGACCGCCGCAACCACCAGCCAGCCCACTCAACTAGCCAACAGCACGCCACAAGCCACGCCCGATCAGTGGCAGCAATACCACAGTGCCTGGCAAAAATATTATCAGATGTACTACGAACGGTACTACGCTAACCACCTGAACACCCAACAGTCTCCAGCTCAGCAGCCGCAAACCAGCGCTCCAGAGACAGCAGACACCCTGTCGCCACAACAGCAGGCCATCCGCGATCTGCGCTCTAAAATCCGCAATACCGTCAACGACTCCGCCAAAAAAGTACGCAATTCTCGACATTTCATCCCAGCTCTAGCTGGAACCATGGTCATGTTTGTCTTCCTGCAATACAACCGAGTCATTTTGGGTACTGTTGCAGCCTATACCAGCCCCGGCAATATTGAGCCGCAAAACATCATCGTCGACCCAAGCATTGACACCAAAGTCAGCGCTGAACCAAAGATTATCATCCCGAAGATTAATGTTGATGCGCCTGTGGTGTACGGCGCCGCACCAGATGTACAATCACAGCGCAAAGCCATGGAAAAAGGCGTAGCGCACTTTGCCGTTTCTGGAGCAAGCGCGCTACCAGGACAGGCAGGAAATGTTGTATTGGCTGGACACTCCAGCAATGACGCCTTTGCCGCCGGAGGATATAAATTCATCTTCGCCCAAAACGAAAAACTTCAAAAAGACGACGTCATATATCTTAACTACGAAGGCAAACGATACACCTATAAAATCACTGGTTCAGAAGTCGTCAAACCAAACGAGGTCACCAAAATCCAAACTGGTACCCAAAAACCAATGCTCACTTTGGTCAGCTGTGTTCCTGTTGGCACTGCCGACAAGCGTCTGTTGGTCTATGCTGATCAAATCAGCCCAGACCCCAACACCGCTTCTGCTGCTGCTGAAAATAACGCAACAGGACAAATACCAGGCAATCCATCGCCAACCGTCTTGGAGCGTATCTTTGGCGCTCGATAATCGGGAAACCACTTCCTTGAGCTTATGATTCGGTTGTCATCTTCAAACGACTGAGGATCAATTTGTCGCCATCACCGACAAATGAGTAAAGATACTTACCATCAGGGGACAGTGCCGCATCATAACCAGCAGCCACGGGAGTCAGTGTGTGCGCATTGGTGCCATCAAACTCTTGGATAATCAATTTACCACCAGTATCGCGTCGCCAGACATAGAACTCATCCAACCATTTGAGCTCGCTTGGTGCATCAAGTGTGATAACTGGCGAAATAGTCTCTCGCTCAATGTCATAATTGACAAAACCAGTCTCATCTTTGACGATTACCATCCGACCATCGCTGTTTAGCGTCAGATCTTTGATGGTCCGTCCAAACGCCACCTTTTTCACGGAATTCAAAAACTTTTTTACCGCTTCTGAGTCCTCGGTTGGCGGACGCAAATCACCGCGATAGATCTGTGCTGTATCATTGACCGTCACAACCACCGTGTCCTTATTGAAATACTTTGAAGCCTTGATTTTGACTGTATCATCAGTCTGCGCTGACGCAGCCCGATACATGATGCGCGATTGCTCCCAACCTTTTTTCCACACGCCAGCCACTTTGACATTTGCTTCAGTACCAACATAAGCGATCGTCTCACTGCCGTACAACACAAACGATTGAACACCAGATAACACTGGACGCGACAGGGAAGCGCCGCCCACATTCATCTGGCGTACATGACCGCCATTTTGCAAGACGTATAGCTCATTACCATTCGTACCGATGAAATGCGCGTCCAAAATATCCACGCTAGCGATATTTGTCACATCAATCATTTCTTTTGGATTATCCCGGTCAAAGCGCAGCCATTGAATCTTACTATCAGAGCCCTCTGGAGTGTAAGTGTGCTTGAATAGTACGTAACGACCCGCAAAGTCCCACTCGGCGATGGCAAACTGATGCTTGGTCGTTGCCACATCATACTGCGCCAAATGTTGCGTGCTAATGTCAGTTTCCGTAAATTTAGGATTGTTGTACGACCGAACATCACCCCAAAACAGTTTTGGCGTTCCGTTCACCACGCCAGTACCAGCCATGAACCGCCCACCAGGCGCAAACTTAGCTGACTCTAGCACCGGATATTCTTTCAAATTGGTGGCTTCTTTCTTCTCGGGGATCATCCGAGCATACACCAAATGCGTCACCGTACCAGCCTTGATATCCAACGTCTTTTGCCACGGCTCGTAGCCGTTCAGTTTCATGGTGAATTGGTGTTGCCCAGGTACGATGAGACCCTTGGTTTGTGTCAGGTTAAATGCGTTGCCATCGATTGACACCTGCGCACCACGCGGGAATGAATCGTATTGCACTAAGCTGTTTTGCTCGATTTTCAGATCTTTTGAATTGAATTGATAGCCAAAGTTGTGCCACAAAAGAACGATGATTAGACCAATCACCATCAGCGTCATGGTAGTGTACACCAAAGTACGACGCACAATTTCTTTTGCGGAGGTATTGTTGTGGTACATAAAACGAATTATACCACATTTTCGCCCTTGCAAAAACCGCTGGCACTTTGTACTATAATATATAGAAGTTCGCGAGGGAACATCGTAACAAGGGGAAGAAATGAAACAAGAATTTATCAATGTCAATGGTAAGGCATACGACCCAGTCACAGGGCTACCATTGCCAATCTCAGTTGAAAAATCACCAACCGTAGCGCCCGCCCAACCTAAGCGCGTAGCTAAGGTCTCAACCGCACGCGGCACAACAACCGCGACTATTCACCGTGTTCCAGTGCAGAAATCAGCCACCCTCAGCCGACGCCACATCAAACGACCCCCTCAAAAATCCCTCGCTACTCGTCCAGTTAGGACCCCACATACGGCCGTACAGCAGCACGTTGCTGTGAAAAAATTCTCCCCTCAGATAACTCAAAAACCAGCAGTAGAGGCGCCCAAAAAACCTATTCAGATAGATCGTCCGGCAGAAGTGCACCCAGTTGTACAACGCGCCAAGCAACGACAAATTGCCAAGGCGCCCGTCGCGCCAATTCAGAAAGCCGAGCCAAAGCCAGCATCAATTCTCAAAAATGAGGCCATCAGCGAAGCCTTGGCTAAAGCTCAAGAGCCAAAACCAGAGAAACATCACCGCGCCAAGCGCAAACAAAGCAAACTAAAGCGCTGGACCAGCCTGGCGTCTGCGGGACTGGCCATCATGCTGCTCGGCGGATATTTCACCTATCTCAGCATGCCAAACATTTCCATTCGTGTCGCCGCCCTGCAGTCCGGTATCAACGCCACTTATCCTGGTTACAAACCAAATGGTTACGCGCTCAATGGCCCAATTTCCTTCAAGCAGGGGGAGGTCAGCATGAAATTCGCATACGCTGACGGCACCGCCAACTACACAATTTCTCAGAGCAAGAGCAATTGGGACTCAGCCGCCGTCAAAGAATACATCTCAGGAAAATCAGGTGCGCCAGCCACGACTATCGTTGATGGCCTGACTATTTTCGCAGCAGGAGAGAATGTCGCCTGGGTAAATGGCGGCATCTTATACCAAATCAACAGCCACGCTCCACTCTCTAGCGAACAGATTCGCAAAATAGCTACCAGCATGTAGTATAATGTCATCATGACTATTCGTACTCGTTTTGCGCCATCACCAACCGGCTATATTCATGTTGGAAATGTTCGAGCGGCTTTGTTCCCGTGGCTACTAACGCGCCAACAGGGAGGCTCATTTATCTTACGCATCGAGGACACTGACCGGTCGCGGTTTGTGCCCGGCGCCGAAGACTTGATATTGGACACGCTGGAATGGCTTGGCATTGACTGGGACGAAGGGCCACGCAAAGGTGGATCGCACGGACCATATCACCAGTCGGAACGGCTGGAGATTTACCACACCTGGGCAAAAAAGCTGGTAGAGAAGGGACTCGCCTATGCCGATCCGTACACGCCTGAAGAAGTACAAGGCTTTCGAGAAGAGGCACGCGCGTTGAAAAAAGCTTTCCTATACCGTGACTATCGGCCAGAAAATCCTCCAGAATGGGACGGCACTCAGCCACTCCGGTTCAAGGTAACCGCACCCAAACGATACATCTGGAACGACCCCGTCATGGGCGAATTGTCAGCTGGTCCTGAAGCTCTGGACGATTTCATCCTCATCAAAGCCGATGGCTATCCAACCTACAATTTTGCGCACATCATTGACGACTTTGAGATGGGCGTCACTCACGTCATCCGCGGACTGGAATATATCTCCAGTACTCCTAAATATTTGAGCCTATACGAAGCCCTGGAAATCACGCCACCAACCTTGGTTTGCTTGCCGCACATCATGGCTCCAGATGGCAGGAAAAAGCTCGGTAAACGAGATGGCGCCAAAAGTGTGACTGATTATCGAACTGACGGAATCCTACCAGAAGCCATGCTGAACTTCTTGGCGTCAATGGGTTGGAATGATGGCACCGAACAGGAAATCTTCAGCAGGCAAGAGCTGATCGATAAATTTAGCCTCGACCGAGTCCAGCGTTCGGGCGCGCGTTTTGATGAGAAGCGTTTACTATGGATGAACGGGCAGTGGATCCGCCGGATCAGCCTGGACGAACTCTACCAACGAGTAGAAGACTATTGGCCACAATCAGCCGCCCAGTTTGATGCGTCATACAAACATCAAGTCCTAGCTCTGGTACAAGATCGGCTCAAGACACTGGCTGAGCTGCCTATGATGAGCCGCTTTTTCTTTGAAGAACCAGAGGTCAACATGGAACTAATCACCAGTAACAAGCAGCTGAAAAAACTGTCTGATGGTGAAATTCGCGAGCTCCTCAAGACCGCACATGACAAGCTGGCAGAACTGACTAACTGGACTCCTGAAGCCATCCAAGGAACCCTCAATCAGCTGTTAGAAATCACCGGTCAAAAACCTGGCGTCTTGTTCAGCCTCATTCGCATCGTCACGACTTGGGCGCCGTTCAGCCCACAACTCAACGATACCTTAGCACTATTTGGTAAAGACAAAACGCTCAGTCGCATTGCTAGTCAATTGTAGCAACAACTGGTCAGAGCTGATTATGATTCCCGAGCAAGTCCGTGCATTATTTTACGGACTTTCTCTACCATTTCCTGCTGATCAGCAGGAGGGAAGCCGCCTCTCGTGCCTGAAGTTCTAATGTCTCTATGTCTAAGATCATAACCCTCCAGTATTGCCGTCCTCAAACAGTCATACTGTACTGGACATACTTTACATATCCCACTATTAACCGTGTTAATATCCATACCGGCGCAACGTCCGCCCGCAGCCCAGCCCGGGTCTATTGGACTATCATCCTTAGCAGCCTTAGCCTTAGCGGCTTTAGCAGCCTTATTAGTAGCATCCTCAGCAGCCGTATTAATAGCAGCTTTAGCAACCTTATCAATAACATCCTGAAGCTTAGGTATAGACCTCTCTGGATTCACCGGTGCCATCACGGCTGGTTGATATCCTTCAGATGCACCACTGAGCCGATAAAACGTGACAGTCGTATTGGTGTCTTGAACGACTGTTTCTTGTAGCTCACCAAACATCCCATCTTCCTCACTTTTGATGCCATTTAATGCTTGTCGAATCGTTTCATTAAACAAACCGATTTTGATGTGGGACTTGATGCCGTGATCCTCACACCACCGCTGAGATAATTGTCGCACCGTCATTGGCTGTTCGTCTGCCAAGCACGCAATGATGAAATCTTGCACCGCTTTCAAGTCTTCTGGAGACGCTGTTGTTTCCATCGAGGTTTTTCCTAATTCATTCATAATGATAACTATATAATATAGCTCATATTTTACAAAGCATAACCACAATCACTAGTGCTATACCATATAAAACGCTTATTGTATATACATCAAACAACCCATTGCAAAAATCGTAAAGAACGTGCTATAATTTGTAAAAGCAGCACAAATATTTGACTTGAGTTACATATTGTTGTATAATCAAGCACATAGAAATGATAAAAATATATGCAGGGTGTGGCAGAGAGGATACTTGGAATATACCATGAGCAAACCAGAAATAGCTGACGCGGCAGAGAGTTTGAATACAGCGGTTGCGGATATTCTTGGTAGCATTTCTCAGGAGCGTGAGCGTGAAATCATTTCACGTCGCTTTGGGCTGGAAGACCGGAAAGAGACATTGGAGCAAATCGGTGAAATGCTAGGCATCACTCGTGAACGTGTTCGTCAACTTGAAAAAGCCATCCTCACTAAACTGCGTGCGTCGGTAGCAGACGACAAATTACCATCTGTTAATTCCGCCGAAAAGCTTGTTGTGTCGCACTTGTCAGAGATGGGTCGTGGCGCTCGCATGCAGAACTTGACATCCCACATTTTGGGTCGTGATGCAACACTGCTGGAACGTTCGGCAGTCGCTTTCTTGGCAGAATTAGCACCAGGATTGACAGTCATCAATGAAAATGACGATTTCTATCAGTCTGCGGTCATCTCATCCGTCGGCGACGAAAAGTCAGTGAAAAAGCAAGTTGAAGAAATTGTTAAATTCATCAAAAAACATGGTCAGCCAATCACCGCTGAAGCAATTCACGAGTCCATGGACTATGAGCATCCACAGAATATCGCAGCGCTGGCCTCCATCAGCAAGAAGCTGGCTGAGCTGAAAGGGAACTGGGGACTCATCAAGTGGCCAACCGTCAATCCGAAAAATATTCGCGACAAAATTTTTGTTATCCTGGACGACAACGGCAAACCAATGCACTTTTCAGAGATCGCCAAGGCCATCAAAGACAGCGATTTTAAGCGCAAAAATGTCACCACGCAGGCGATTCACAACGAACTCATCAAAGACAGCCGCTTCGTGCTGATCGGTCGCGGTATCTATGCGCTGGACTCATGGGGCTACAGCCGCGGCACCGTTGCTGATATCATCACCGATATCCTCAAAGAAGCCGATCAGCCGCTGCACCGCGACGAGATCATCAAACGAGTTTTGGACAAACGTCAAGTCAAAGAAACGACTATTCTGCTGAACCTGCAGTCAAAGTCACAGTTCAAGCGTGTCGCCAAAGCCACTTACGTGTTTGAACAGCAACAAGCCTGATTGTATTGTTACATCAAATATGGGATAATTTAATAGCATGGAAATATTTTCCTGGACTATAACGTTATTGATGCAGTGGTATGTTTGGTTGCCGCTGGTTATTTTGTTATCTTTTTTGACGTGGCGCAATTATCAACAGCTCAATGAATTTATCTCGAGCGACAACGTTTTGCTCATTTTGGAGATTCCAAAAACCAATGACAAGAAAGAGCTTGCTGCTGAGCAATTGTTTGCTAGCTTGCACGGCATCCTGCGTGATAAACGCGAGCTCAAACTGAGCAGGGGAGCGCAGGAACATTTGAGCTTTGAGGTGGCTTCGGTCAATGGACAAATCCGGTTCTATGTCTGGACACCGCGGTCTCTGCAGAGCTTCGTCGAGGGGCAAATCTACGCCCAATATCCAACCGTCCAAATTCACCAGGCTAGTGAAGATTATACTGAGCACGAACGTGATCATTCAGTAACATACACCACTGAGATGACTTTGACGGCGTCTGAATTTTTACCGATCAAAACCTTTCAAACCTTTGAAGTCGATCCACTGGCTGGCATCACAGGAACATTAGCAAAGCTAGAATCAACAGGCGAGGAACTGTGGATTCAGGTGCTAGCCAAACCAGTTGAAGATTCATGGCAAATCGAAGCTGACCACTGGATATCACGCCTGCGTGAAGGCTCTGCCAGCATCCTACCAAGTGTTGGTGGTAGCATGCGATGGCTCGGTGGTTTGTTCGCTGCTTTGTGGCGACCACCAGAGGAAGGATTGGCTGGTGGCAAGGGTCCAGAAATATCTGAGCGCAATAAAACTCGCATCGCTGAAGCTGAAAAGAAAGCCACCAAACTGGGCTATGAAGTAAAAATCCGCCTGGCATATCTGGGAGAGAACCAAACCAACGCCAAGCTGCGCATGCAAGCCCTGGTGGGAACCTTCAAACAGTTTAATTCTACAAACCTAAACGGCTTTAAGCCCATCAAAGCCGCCTACGGCAAAGAGTTCTTGGAAAAATATCGTCGTCGTGCATTTTTTGGCGATGGCTTCATCCTCAATATCGAAGAGCTGGCTTCTGTCTTTCACTTGCCACACACCAATGTTGAGACGCCAAACATCGTCTGGGCCAGTGCTAAAACCGCCGAACCGCCATCCAAGCTGCCTGTTCTGACCGGCAGCGACACCAATGACGACCAAATTTCCGCTTTTGGCGTCACCAATTTCCGCGGCATCAACCACCAATTCGGCATGCTGCGCTACGACCGCTCGCGCCACGTTTACATCATCGGTCAGACCGGAGCAGGTAAGTCTGGGTTGCTTGAATTATTCGCGCTCAGTGATATCTTTCACAACCAAGGCTACGCCATCATCGACCCGCACGGCGACTTCGCCACTGATAACCTCAAGTTTATCCCGCCGACACGAGTTAATGACGTAGTCTACTTTAACCCCGCCGACACCGACCACCCGATCGGCTTTAACCCGATGGAGGTCTACGACCCGAATCAACGCAATAATATCAGCTCAGAGATCATCGGGGTGATGAAGCGGATGTTCGGCGAGAGCTGGGGTCCACGACTAGAGTATATCTTGCGTCACACCCTGCTCGCTCTACTGGAGTACCCCGACACCACCATGCTGGATATCAACCGCATGCTAACCGATAAGGATTTCCGCAGTCGGGTGCTATCTCAAGTCAAGGATACCGTGGTGCTCCAATTTTGGCGAGTCGAATTCGCCGGCTGGAACGAGCGCTATGTCTCAGAGGCGATTGCCCCAGTGCTTAATAAGGTCGGTGCTTTCGTGGCTAACCCGGTCATCCGCAATATCATCGGGCAGCCCAAGTCCAGCTTCAATATCCGCCAGATTATGGACGAGGGCAAGATCCTGATCGTTAATTTGTCTAAGGGATTGATCGGTGAGGACAACGCCGCCATCTTGGGCTCTTTCTTAGTAACTAAGATTCAGCTAGCCGCTATGAGTCGCTCGGATATCCCTCGGATAGAGGATCGACGACCATTCTACCTCTATGTCGACGAGTTTCAGAACTTCGCCACCGACTCTTTCGCCGTGATCTTATCTGAGGCTCGTAAATATGGGCTCAATCTCACCGTCGCTAACCAATACATTTCCCAGATGGAAGATACCGTGCGAGACGCTGTCTTTGGCAACGTCGGCACTATGGTCTCGATGCGAGTTAGCCCGGAGGATGCACCAATCCTGGCTCAGCAATTCGCCCCTAATTTCGAAGCGCAGGACATCTTGCAGATGAATAATCGCCATCTCGTCTGTGGCATGATGATCAATGGCGAGAAGATGCCTGCTTTCTCAGGCACTACTCTCAAGCTGCCGGAAGCGGGGAAGGGCTACATCGACCAAATCATCGAGCACTCCAGGGCTAATTACACCCGCCCCAAAGCGGAGGTGGAGGCAGAGATTGCCGAGCTGGTCACTCCACCGATGGGGCTAATGTCCAGAACCGCCCGAGATAAGGCGAAGAAAGCACTCAAAGAGCAACAACAAGCCGCCGCTCAGTCAACCGCCAACCAGCTGAAGAATATCAGCAGCCTGATGGCGCAGATCCGTCAGACCGCCCAAGCTGGTGACCCTGATAGCATGAAGATTGAGCCGACTCACGAAACTAGCAGCAAGAGTAGTGACAATAGCAACGGTGGCGGTGGTAGCAATAAGGCTCGTTCCGGTAGTAATCAGGCGGGGCAGGGTAGTCGAGGCGGTCAGAATCAAGGCAATAAGAATCAGCCCAAGAAAAATAAGAATAAAACTAACAAGCATAATCGTGGGGCGGATAAAGGCGGTCAGCCCAGCCAGCCAACATCCGCAGCTCCCGTCAGTCAGCCAAACTCACCGACCAGCTATGTCAGACCGAATCGACCTTTACCTCAGCCACACCCAAGTCAGCCCGCTAAGCCGGATAAACCGGCCTCAGTCGCACCACCCGCCACCCAAGTTCACGAGATCAGGTTTCATTAGGGCCGGTAATAAAAGAAAAGCCCGACCTCTCGCCTTGATGGCTGGGGGTCGGGTAGGCGAACCGCCGGTGGTGGATAACAGCAGTTCACAGGTAACTAGTGAGCTGGCTATTTCTTCTTGCCATCACCGATAGCGATCTTGTGTGGCTCAGGTAGCTTGGCCATCGGGATGGTGACCACCAGCTTGCCATCAGCCATATCTGCCTTGATCGCTTCTCGGTCAGCCCGCTCGGGTAGAGTGATGGAGCGATAGAAGCTGTTCGAGCTCTCTCGCACAAAGTACTTCTTATCCTCGTCCTCTTCCTTGTCATGACGCTCGGCGCTGATCACCAGATTGTCCTTGTCGATACTGATGTCGACATCTTCTTTATCAAAGTTGGGCATGTGGGTCTCTACCACCAGGTTGCCCGCCTTCTGATATACATCAGTCACCGGAATGTTACTAGTCATAGTCGGTAGCAGTAGGTCGTCACCGAAGAAGCGACGCTGCAGGCTATTTAGCTCCTCAAACGGGTCATCATACTTGATTAAACTGCTCATATCATCCTCCTTTTTATTACGATGGTATCACCATCTGCTAGTAGTATAGCTAGTTGGCACTTCCTCGTCAAGAGTGCCAGCATAAGCGTCTTGGGGAAGAAACACGGGGCGATGCGAACATCGCCCCTAAAAGGAATGGATACAAGAAGAAGACTACAGCTCGATGCGATAGACATCACCTCCGATCTGCGCACTAGCGCAAGATTGATTCAAATGGGACATCATAGCTTCCACGAAATCGAAGAACTTGCCCCTCAATCGTGGGTTACCTCCCCACAGGTAATACTCAAGTCGCAATGCGACCTGAGAGCCGCCCAGTTTTTCCTGGCACGTCTGGTGTACCAGGAAAAAGGTAACGTTTTCGAGCTTATGGTCAATGGATTCATTGCGAATCCATTGACCAATCTTACTCAGGTCAACGTCCCCCTCGTAGCGAGGGAAGCCGTCACCCAGGGCGATAACGATACTTGCCGCTATCGCCCTCCGGAACTTCCTTGTAGACATATCAACCACCTCTCTGACGGCACCGCAGTACCATCAAGTCGCTTGGTCACAGCCCGTCTGTGACCTCACAGGGAGCAGGGGAGACCTACACCCGGCGAGACCACAGACATATCCATCCACTTCATCATAAAGTACACCGCACCCACCTACAGCACTACTATCATGACACATTCGGCAGGAAAGTAAAGCTAGCAAGATACTTAGTGCTATGCTCGCATAGGTAAGGAAGTTGCGTAATCATGCTTTATTTTGATTAGTTAGTTTCACTAGCATCAGCTGGGCAGGCCGCAACATGGTACCGGTAAGTACTAACACAACCCGAGAGGGCGCTTAGCTATTGCAATCCAGCCTTGATACTCTATAATAACAGTACAGTCATGGGAGCATGATTGTACAACTATCTGAATTGTTTTAGGTTTCTATAATAATTTAGTAGAAATACTAAAGCAAAGCTCTAATCCGTCTCTTTATGAGGCGGATTATCTTTGTCTATAGGCTACTTGACCCAAAGAGGCTATAATAGAGGCATGGACGATGGTATAAAGTATTCCCTAGGGCTCGACATTGGCACGACATCAGTCGGTTGGGCGGTAGTTAATCTAGATAAAGAACGAATCGAAGATCTGGGTGTCCGTATTTTTGAGCGTCCGGAGAACCCCAAGAATGGCAAATCATTAGCTGAACCTCGACGCACTGCTCGTAGTACACGACGCCGCTTGCGTAGGCGTCGCCAGAGACTTAATTATCTGAAGCAGTTCTTTATTAACCAAAGATTACTGACAAAGCAAGAAGTCGACGACATCATCGGCTCTGCCCACACCAAAGCCTGGCATCAGGCACATGACCCCTATCAGCTAAGAGTCAAGGGGCTGACCGAAAAGCTGTCACCGGACGAACTCCTAATTGCCCTCTATCATATTGCTAAGAGACGCGGCTACAAATCTAACCGTAAGTCTATTGAGCAAAGCGATACTGCCGGTGACGGCAAAAAGGTGAATGGTGCTATCAGTAAAAATGACCAGATACTAGCCGAGATGAAGTACAGCTCAGTCAGTCAGGCACTCCTAACTGACAATCGGTTTAGAGAGCGCAAGCGTAATACTATTGACGATTATCGCTGCTCTTTCTCTCGAGTAGATTTTCTCGACGAAATAAGACATATCCTTGACCGACAGAAAGACTTTTACCCTAACGAACTCAGCATAGACCACATAAATCAGCTGCTTGGCATAGATGTATATCATGACGAAAATGGTCAGCCGATTCCGATAGATCACAAGCTAACCAATAACGATATCAACCGACTGACCAAGCATGGTCAAACCACGCTAAATGGCATCTTCTATCAGCGTCCATTCATGACCAGTGAACTAATTAACCGCATGCGGGGCAAGTGTCCTCTGGAAAAAGATCAGCCTCGTGCACCCAAAGCCAGCTATTCATTCGAACTTTTCCGCCTAGCCGAGGACTTATCACACTTACAATATACACTCGACTTCGTTGAGGCTGGTACGGACTGGCAAGTGCGCAAAGAACGTAAGCGTCAGGCTCAGTTCTTGACCGCCGACCAGATCAAGGCATGCATCAATAAGTGTCTTCAAACCCAGAATGTCAAGTATAGCGCCATCAGGGAGGTGCTGGGATTTAAGGACGATAATAGCTTTCAATTTACCTACATTAGAGGCAAGAGCCCTGACGAGAAAACTCTAGCCAAGGACCCTCTGGCCAAAGAGAAGAATACCTTTGCTCAGCTCAGGTTTTATCATGGCGTCAAATCGGTGCTGAAAGATCTGCCCAATGACTGGCGAAACGTCTCTGGCGACCAAGACTTATTTGACAAGATTGGCGAAGTATTAACCTGCAATAAAGATGACTATAGCATCAGGGAAGGCTTGATAGAGGTCAACAAAGACCAGTCCACCCAGGGCAAAGCTGAATTATCAGATGAAGCGATCAACTCTATCGTCAACAGTAAGCTCAGCTTCGCCGGCTTTGGGCACCTATCACTGGTAGCATTACGCAAGATTACACCATATCTGCTAAAAGGTAATGGCATGACATACGATAAGGCAGTAGAGGAGGCCGGCTATCAGTTTAATGCCAAGCTGTCGGGACACAAGAACCTCTTGCCTCCGCTCAGTGAGGAAGAGTCGCACCAGATAACTAACCCGGTGGTCAAGCGTGCCGTTAGTCAGACCATCAAAGTAGTCAACGCCATCATCCATAAATACGGTGCGCCGTACCGCATCGGAATAGAGTGTGCCGGTGAATTAGCTAAGAGCTTTAAGGAGCGTGAAGATATTAAGAAGCGCCAAGATAAGAACGCCGAGAATAATCAAGAGGCGGTCAAGGAATTACGGTCAGGTAAGCTGGTTTCTGATGGAGAGCAGTTTGAGGCACAGATTGCGCCAACAGGCACCAGCATAACCAAGCTAAACTTCTATAAACAACAAGATTGTAAATGTCCTTATTGTGGTGAGCCGATAAATCTTAGCAAGATCTTTAGTGACGATAACTACGCTGAAATTGATCATATCATTCCATTCTCTATTTGCGGCAACGACACCAAGGCTAATAAAGTCTTAGTTCATACCACCTGTAATCAGATCAAGGGAAATCAGACGCCATACCAGACTTGGGGCAATGACCCTGAGAGGTGGAAGATCATTGAAGCTACCGCCCGGGCTAACCATAAGTTAGGTGCCGCCAAACAAAGGCGACTGCTGGCGCAGACTTTACCCGATGAGGATTGGTCGCTTCATGCCATCAATGATACTCGCTATATCTCTAAGTTCATCTCCAGGTATATCAAGTCAAATCTAAAGTTCCGACCAATGGATGATACAGATGACGATGGCCACACCCAACGACAACGAGTAATTATGCCCGCCGGAGCAATCACCAGCTATCTACGTCGCATGTGGCATATTGGACATAAAGACCGTGAAGAGGATTGCCTGCATCACTCGGTTGATGCCGTAATTGTCGCTCTAACCACCCAAGCGATTATCCAGGATTGTTCTGTCTATAGCGCCTATATTGACGACCACACCAAGATACAGTTTGACGACAACGCATCGCAGGCCGGGAGCGCTAAGCTAGTCAGAGCCCTTCAGCGAATAACAGATCCGGCTACCGGCGAGATAAAAGAAGCTGATTACAAGGAATTAATGCAGGATATGCTACCATGGCCGAGATTTGACGAGGAGCTCCGCAAGCGGGAAGAACAGCCGGATCCGGTCAACGACAACCTGGCAATCTGGCGCAATAAGTTTAGCGATTTATACAAAGACCAAG
>ERZ773214.362-NODE-362-length-30250-cov-4.713860_pt1 | contig 30250 bp, 26 predicted proteins | sample MGYA00511238_ERZ773214 | MGnify/ENA primary metagenome ERZ773214 (study PRJEB29015, sample SAMEA2738157) | human oral metagenome | biome: human oral; feature: human-associated habitat; material: saliva | place: China | collected 2259 ... | reverse complement strand
ATTGTACCCACGTTTACGTGCGGTTTTGTACGTTCAAATTTTTCTTTAGACATTTGTTTAGTTTCCTAGAAAATGCTCTATAAGCCATTAGACTTATAGAGCGGATTGTTACAAAAAATTATTTTTTACGCGCTTCAATTACTGCAGCAGCAACACTTGTTGGCGCTTCAGCATATTTTAACGGTTCCATTGAGTATGATGCACGACCTTGAGTTTGTGAACGTAAGTCTGTTGCATAACCGAACATCTCAGAAAGTGGAACTTCTGCATCGATTTTAACAACGAATTCGTTCGCTTCTTGACCGTTAACCATAGCACGACGACGGCTTAAGTCACCGATTACATCACCAACATACTCAGGTGGAGTTTCTACTTCAACTTTCATGATTGGCTCAAGTAGAACTGGGTTTGCTTTAGCAAACGCTGCTTTAAATGCTAAAGAAGCGGCTAATTTAAACGCTAATTCAGATGAGTCAACATCATGGTATGAACCGAAGTGTAAACGTACACCAAGATCTACCACTGGGTAACCCGCTAACGGACCAGATTTAAGCTGTTCTTGGATACCTTTATCAACCGCAGGAATGTATTCACCAGGGATTACACCACCTTTGATTTCGTTTACAAATTCATAACCAGGACCTTCTGGATCTAATGGATATAAGTCGATAACAACATGACCATATTGACCGCGACCACCAGATTGTTTTGCGTGTTTACCTTCCACATCGTTAACACGAGTGCGGATAGTTTCACGGTAAGATACTTGTGGTTTACCGATGTTAGCTTCCACTTTGAACTCACGTTTCATACGGTCAACGATGATATCTAAGTGTAACTCACCCATACCAGAAATAATGGTTTCACCAGATTCTTCATCAGTGTGTACACGGAATGAAGGGTCTTCTTGAGCAAGACGACCTAATGCAAGACCCATTTTTTCTTGGTCAGCTTTAGTTTTAGGTTCTACTGCTACAGAGATTACTGGCTCTGGGAATTCCATACGCTCAAGGATGATTGGTGCGTCGATAGCACATAATGTATCACCCGTTGTTACATCTTTTAAGCCGATTGCTGCAGCGATATCGCCCGCACGAACTTCTTTGATTTCTTCACGTTTGTTCGCGTGCATCTGTACGATACGACCAAAACGTTCACGTTTTTGACGTACTGAGTTTAATACTGTATCACCAGAGTTAATTACACCTGAGTACACACGGAAGAAGGTTAAGTTACCTACGAATGGGTCAGTTGCAATTTTGAATGCTAATGAAGAGAACGGCTCATCATCGCTTGCGTGACGTTCACCTTCAGTTTCATCTGGATTGATACCTTTGATTGCTGGAATATCAGTTGGTGCTGGTAAGTATTCAACAACCGCATCAAGCATTGCTTGAACACCTTTGTTTTTGAATGCAGAACCACAAGTTACCAAAATGATTTCGTTTGCTAATACGCGTTGACGAAGACCTGCTTTGATTTCTTCTTCGCTTAACTCTTCACCACCAAGGTATTTTTCCATTAATTCTTCAGTTGCTTCAGCTGCTGCATCAACAAGGTTTTGACGCCATTCTTCACAAGCTGCTTGCATATCTGCAGGAATATCTTCATAAGTGAAGGTCATACCTTGGTCTGCTTCGTTCCAGTTGATCGCTTTCATTTTGATCAAATCAACAACACCAGTGAAGTTTTCTTCTGCACCGATTGGAAGTTGAAGAGGAACAGCGTTAGCACCTAAACGAGTTTTAAGTTGATCAACAACACGTAAGAAGTTAGCACCAGTACGGTCCATTTTGTTTACGAACGCGATACGTGGAACTTGATATTTATTAGCTTGACGCCATACAGTTTCAGACTGAGGTTGAACACCACCAACCGCACAGTAAACCATTACCGCACCATCAAGAACACGCATAGAACGTTCTACTTCAACAGTAAAGTCTACGTGTCCCGGGGTATCGATAACGTTGATACGGTGTTGTGGGAACTGTTGTGACATACCAGACCAGAATGCGGTAGTTGCCGCAGAGGTAATGGTAATACCACGCTCTTGTTCTTGTTCCATCCAGTCCATTGTCGCTGCACCATCGTGTACTTCACCAATTTTGTGACTTACACCAGTGTAGAATAAGATACGTTCAGTGGTAGTAGTTTTACCAGCATCAATGTGCGCACTAATACCGATATTACGATATCTTTCAATAGGGGTTGTACGAGCCATTATTATAACCTTGTTAAGTTTAATATCTGTTTATATAAGGGTAAGGCTTCATCGAGGATGAAGCCCTTAAATTTTAAAAGCGTATTACCAACGGAAGTGAGCAAATGCTTTGTTAGCTTCAGCCATACGGTGAACGTCTTCACGTTTTTTCACTGCTGCGCCTTTATTATCTGATGCATCAGATAATTCATTTGCAAGACGTAAAGCCATTGATTTATCACCGCGTTTACGTGCAGCTTCAACGATCCAACGCATACCTAATGCGTTACGACGAACTGGACGTACTTCAACTGGCACTTGGTAAGTAGAACCACCAACACGACGAGATTTAACCTCAACAGTTGGGCGAACGTTTTCAAGTGCAATTTCAAATGCTTCTAAAGGTTCTTTACCTGTGCGTTCTGCAAGTTTGTCTAACGCACCGTAAACGATGGTTTCAGCAACGGATTTTTTACCGTCTACCATTAATACATTAATAAATTTTGCAAGTAACTCTGAACCGAACTTCGGATCTGGAAGAATCTTGCGTGGTTCAACACTACGACGACGTGGCATTGCGAATTTCTCCGTATATTTAATCTTCAGGATATCCAAAACTCTATAAAAATTAACCGCACTTTAAAGTGAGCTAATGTGATACTGGAGTTTCTGATTTAAATTTTTACTAATTTAGACGTTTGGCCTTACTTAACGGAGTTCCATTAAGCTTTAGGACGTTTAACGCCGTATTTAGAACGACCTTGTTTACGATCTTTAACGCCTGCACAGTCTAATGCGCCGCGTACAGTGTGGTAACGCACACCTGGTAAGTCTTTAACACGACCACCACGGATAAGCACAACACTGTGCTCTTGAAGGTTGTGACCTTCGCCGCCGATGTAAGAAGTTACTTCAAAGCCATTAGTTAAACGAATACGACATACTTTACGTAATGCTGAGTTCGGTTTTTTAGGTGTAGTTGTGTATACACGAGTGCACACACCACGTTTCTGCGGGCAAGCCTCTAATGCAGGAACGTTACTTTTTACAACCTTTTTCACACGCGGTTTGCGTACTAGCTGGTTGATAGTTGCCATTAAAAAAGCTCCAGTTTAAATGTTATTCATAATAGAATGTTTGTTACAAAATCTATCTCTCCATCCAATAGACAGAAGAAATAGACGCTGAATTTTAAAGAGTTCCCTTAGAAATGTCAAGCATTGCATTCTTTGCGCTTAACAGCCTCCTTCATTAGATATCGTTAAAGCTTGAGGATTAAAACTCAATCCACCATAACACCCTCCCCCCATAACTGACAGTCTAGGCAAAGGTTTCCCTCTTTATCATAAATAGTCTTCACTTTTGATGATGGGTTACCATTTTCATCAAAATCATAAACCGCTAGAAAATATCCCTTATCTTTACTTTTATGTTCTGGTAATGGAAATAATGTACTTACTTGGACAAAACTCTGAAAATCGGCAAATTCAACTTTGGTTGCCCCAAATTCATACCCACGAATTATATGTATAGCATTAATTGGATAACCAAATGCTGTAGCATTCTGTAATAGAATTGTCACGTCTTTAGAATGGTAATCTGCACCACCTTCACTAGCTGTTTCATCACGCCTAACAATTTCTTGTTTGACGCTTTGCTTTTCTAATAAAGTCATATTTTGTAAAAAATCTTCTTTGCTTTCACACTCAACAACACTTAACACATGACATTTTACAAAATCTGTTAAATCTATTAACTGATTACTATTTACTTATTTTTGCTTAGAGTCTGTTATTTTATTAAAGTACTTCCATAGTTGTTCCGCATTCGTACTAATTTTTTCAAAGCCAACTGGTAGCTCATAAGTTTGATTTTGTGGATTAAATAAAATGACTACCTTACCTTTCTTATTACCTATGCTTTCTATATCCCATTCTTCTGCCCCATTTTTAGCCTTATCATTAAGCTTATATTTCACAAGCTTATAATTCAATTCGATTGGATAAAACGCCTCTGTTGGTTTTAGGTTTGAATTAATTTTTGGCTCACATTCAACACTAAGAGGCCCAAAACGCCACTCTTCATAATGACACCCAGTTACTATTTTCATTTTATTATCTACAGGGTAAACCCAACTAATATCACCTTTCTCACCGCCACTCCCTCCATCACGGCCGTCTAATTGAAAACCCAGTGTATCCTTTCCTAGCTTAACGACCGATGCTTTACCAAGAAGCTCTATATTTTTATTTTTAAATAATGGTTTTTGCTCAAAGTTTTCAGAATTCATATATTCCTGATTTTCTAAAACCCATTCATCTAATGATTTTTTGAAAATGTATAAATACAGTTCCTCATTATATCCTGCAGTTCCATAATTCAGTGCAAAATAACGCTTTTCTCCTTCACTGGTTTGAATATCTTTTAAATCATAATCAATGCGAAAAACCTCATCTTCCCAAGATTTACTCCATTTATCGTATACAGCTCTCGGATAAACTTTTTTGAGGATATGCTTACCAAATTCTTCATTACTTAAATTAGTAGAAATTTGATTAAATTGACTACTCGAACTGGTGGAATTTGCTATAGATGCTTGTACTTCAGTACAAGTTAGGAAACAAGTGAGCATCGAGATAAATAGCATTTTTTTCATAATAGAATCCTTATAATTATTGATCTAAGTACTAATGTAGTGAATTCTGACTTAACTTAAGAGATTTTATATAATTATATGATTTTAAAATAATTTATTCCATCCCATCTTTACATTTAATACATTTTCTTCAAGATGTTTAATTCATTTAGTTTTAACTCTCTTTTTCCAAATCAATTGCCTGTATGTAGCCAGGGTTTTATAATTTCAAGCAGAATTATTTTGTTGGCAATCATTATGTTACGTTCATTCATTTTTCATTTACGTTATTTCTACCATAAGAAACTTCGACAAACCCATCGTATCTCTCATAAAACCCTAGAGTTTATATGCTTACTGATCGGTGCGACATTTGTTGCACTTTTTTCCTTTGGATTTGCGAAACTCGCCGACATGGGACTTGAATTTAATGCCTATTGGTCTGCTAAATATCCTCTCGCCGTTTGGTTCGTCTTGCCACTTGGTCTTGCATTACTTACCTGGTTTACAGCCAAATACACACCTTATGTCGGCGGTAGCGGCATTCCACAAGTGATTGCATCCATCAATCTTCCTTACAGTGGCTATAAAACAAAACTGGTTGAATTTCGCCAAACCATCTGGAAAATCCCGCTTACTTTCCTTGCTATGGCGATGGGTGCTTCGGTTGGACGTGAAGGGCCTTCCGTTCAAGTTGGGGCGGCCGTCATGCTGGCTTGGGGTAATTTCTGTCGTAAATACAACTTTGCTTTCCGCGGCTTGAGTACGAATGAACTCATCGCAACCGGTGCGGCAGGCGGTCTTGCTGCCGCCTTTAATGCCCCTTTAGCTGGGGTAATTTTTGCTATTGAAGAACTTGGTCGCGGCGTAATGTTGCGCTGGGAAAGACGCGTATTGCTTGGTGTACTAGCAGCTGGTTTTATTTTAGTGGCAATTCAAGGCAATAGCCCTTACTTTCCTGTCTATAAAGGTGCGACCTCTATTCCTTATTTATATCTTTGGCTTGCCATTTGTGGCGTCGTCTGCGGTGTACTGGGTGGTCTGTTTGGACGACTCCTTGCTAAAGGACTCGCGGGACTTTCTCCAATCAAATGGCGTGACTGGATCCGTAAACACCCTATTTATATTGCCTTATTACTTGGTTTAGTATTGGCTGCTATGGGCACCTACAGCAAAGGACAAACCTATGGAACAGGTTATGATGTTGTCGCAAGAGCATTAGAAGGACAACTCGTTTCACCTGAAGTGGGAATACTAAAACTCTTCACAACGGTTACGACTTATTGGAATGGCATCGCAGGCGGAATTTTTACACCGTCTCTCACCACTGGTGCGGGTATCGGCACCATGTTATGGGAAATCAGCAACGGCATGGTCGATCAACGCTTTTTGGTCATTTTATGTATGGCAGCCTTTTTAGCCGGCGGCACTCAATCCCCTGTGACGGCCAGCGTAGTGGTGATGGAAATGACTGGGGCTCAACCTGTGCTGATTTGGCTCTTGATTTCCAGTATCATTGCCTCCATAATTTCGCGCCAATTTAGTCCGAAACCTTTTTACCACTTTGCGGCTGGACGTTTCCGTCAACGAATGCAGGAACAACAAGCAGAAGATCTTCGCCGTAACGAGATTCAAGAGAAATAAAATATGTCAGAAAACCAACCGCACTTTTATCGTGGACGCTTTTCCGTTGCGCCAATGTTAGATTGGACCACGCGCCATTGTCGCTATTTTCATCGCCAATTTAGTAAAAATGCGTTGCTTTATACCGAAATGGTTACGGCTCCCGCCATTATTCATGCGAAATACGATCATTTAGATTTTGATTTACAAGAAAATCCGGTTGCCTTACAACTCGGTGGAAGTGATCCCGCACAACTTAAACATTGTGCGAAATTAGCGGAAGAAAGAGGCTATCATGAAATTAATCTCAATGTCGGCTGCCCTTCCGACCGTGTGCAAAACGGTATGTTTGGTGCTTGCTTAATGGCAAAAGCAGATTTAGTAGCAGAATGTATTTCAGAAATGCAAAGTGTCGTGAATATTCCTGTGACCGTGAAAACGCGTATTGGTATTGATGATTTGGATAGCTATGAATTTCTCTGCGGCTTTATCGAAAAAGTCCATCATGCAGGCTGCCAAGAATTTATTGTTCATGCTAGAAAAGCTTGGCTTTCAGGATTAAGCCCAAAAGAGAATCGCGAGATTCCCCCTTTGGATTATGATCGTGTTTATCAATTGAAAAAAGACTTCCCGCAGTTGATCATTGCCATTAATGGCGGTATTAAAACCATTGAAGAAATGAAACATCATTTGCAATTTGTTGATGGCGTGATGGTTGGGCGTGAGGCTTATCAAAATCCGTTGTTGTTGGGCTATGTTGATCAAATGCTTTTTGATGCCAATGCGGATATCGTCACACCAAGACAAGCGGTGGAAGCCATGTTCCCTTATATTGAAAAACAACTGAGCCAAGGTGTTTATTTAAATCATATCGTTCGACATATGCTCGGTGCATTCCAAAACTGCAAAGGGGCAAGACAATGGCGACGCTATTTAAGTGAAAATGCCTTTAAGCAAGGCGCGGGTATCGAAGTGGTCGAAACGGCATTAAGCTTTGTGGAAACCAATTAAGCCTAAAATGCAAAGTGCGGTCAGAATTTGAAAGATTTTCTGACCGCACTTTTGTTTTCTGAGTATTTAATTAGCACTGATGCTTCTGACGATATGCCACTAAATCTTCAATCGTTAATACCGCATAACCAAATTTTTTCGCAAATTCGATAATTTCTGTAGCGCGAGCCATGGTGCCATCATCATTGGTGATTTCACAAATGACACCCGCAGGCTTAAAACCACTTAAACGCGCTAAATCAACTGAGGCTTCAGTATGACCGCGACGGGCTAAAACGCCACCTTCTGCTGCTCGTAATGGGAAAACATGCCCAGGACGGTGAAGATCTGTCGGTTTCGCCTGATCTGCAATCGCCGCTTTGATTGTGGTGACACGATCTTGTGCCGATACACCGGTTGACACACCTTCTGCCGCTTCAATCGTCACGGTAAACGCAGTTTTATTAACGCTATTGTTATGCTCAACCATCGGGGGTAAATCAAGCTGTTTGCATTGCTCATCGGTGATACATAAACACACGATACCGCTGCCATAACGAATAAGTTTTGCCATTTGTTCTGGGGTAATGGTTTCTGCAGGGAAGATTAAATCGCCTTCATTTTCGCGATCTTCATCATCCAACACTAATACACCATTACCTTGTTTGAATGCGTTCAATGCGTTAATTACCCGTTCTTCACCGGTCGCACCAAATGCAGATAAAATTGACTGATTCATCGTAATTTCCTTTATTGTTACGTTAAAATTAACCAGAATCAGGGCTGAGAAATGCAAATAAATAGAACGGAATTGGGAACCCAATCCGTTTTATTCTCTTTCATCCAGACTATACTGTCGGCTTTGGAATTTCACCAAATCTGCTAACCTTAAAAGTACAAAGCGAAGCAATTTTGTAAAACGCAATCAAAATTGACCGCACTTTTAAGTGCTCGTGGGCTGTCACCACCGGTAGGGAATTTCACCCTGCCCTGAGAATGCAGGTCGTAGTATAACGTAAAATGTCGCTGTAAAAAATCATTCAATGAAAAATGTTTTTATTTGCACAAAGATTGCATAAAATAGGACTATTCAGCCACCTCGCAGTGGCCATTTAGCGAAGGATACATTATGTCGAACAAACACGATAAAAAAGTGGGTGTGATTTTTGGGAAATTCTACCCAGTTCATACCGGCCATATTAATATGATTTATGAAGCATTCAGTAAAGTGGATGAGCTTCACGTGATTGTCTGTAGCGATACCGAGCGCGATTTAAAGCTATTTTATGATAGCAAAATGAAGCGCATGCCGACGGTACAAGATCGCCTTCGCTGGATGCAGCAAATCTTTAAATATCAAAAAAATCAAATTTTCATTCATCACTTAGTTGAAGATGGCATTCCAAGTTACCCAAATGGGTGGCAAGCTTGGAGTGACGCAGTAAAAAATCTATTTGAAGAAAAACAATTTACCCCGACGATGGTATTTAGTAGTGAGCCGCAAGACAAAGCACCATACGAAAAATACTTAGGACTTGAAGTTTCTTTAGTGGATCCTGATCGCTCTTTCTTTAATGTATCTGCAACGAAAATTCGTACTACACCTTTCCAATATTGGAAATTCATTCCGAAAGAAGTCCGTCCATTCTTTGCAAAAACCATTGCCATTTTGGGTGGTGAAAGCAGCGGTAAAAGTGTCTTGGTCAGTAAGCTTGCTGCCGTATTTAATACCACTTCTGCATGGGAATATGGTCGGGAGTATGTCTTTGAAAAATTAGGTGGCGATGAGCAAGCCATGCAATATTCTGACTATCCACAAATGGCACTAGGTCACCAACGCTATATTGATTATGCAGTGCGTCATGCCCATAAAGTCGCGATTATTGATACTGATTTCATTACCACGCAGGCTTTTTGTATTCAATACGAAGGTAAAGCCCATCCATTCCTCGATTCCATGATCAAAGAATACCCATTTGATGTCACCATTTTATTGAAAAACAATACAAAATGGGTAGATGATGGCTTACGTAGTCTAGGCAGCCAAAAACAACGTCAACAATTCCAACAGTTATTGAAGAAATTGTTAGATAAATACAAAGTGCCTTACATTGAAATTGAATCGCCAAGTTATTTAGATCGCTATAACCAAGTGAAATCTGTTGTGGAAAAAGTGTTAAATGATGAAGAACTTGAAGGTTTACAACACACAAAACGCACATTGACCACCGAGAAATAAGATGATTTTATTCGCAGGCGATCCGCACGGAAGTTATAAACATCTTTATCCTTTCGTGCAAGAGAATGACAATGTTGCCCTGATTATTTTGGGCGACTTGCAGCTTTCTTCGCCTGATGAATTAGATAAACTCGCAAAATATTGTGATATTTGGTTTATTCACGGCAACCACGACAGTAAAACCGTCGCCGCATTTGAGGCGATTTGGGGGACACATTGGAAATCGCGTAATTTGCATAATCGTGTTGTTGAAATCCAAGGTCAACGTATTGCCGGCTTAGGTGGCGTATTCCGAGGACAAATCTGGATGCCACCAAACAAGCCAATGTATTTTGATCCCATCCACTATTGCCAATATAGCCCTCAGGAAAAAATTTGGCGGGGCGGTGTCCCATTGCGTCATCGCACGTCTATTTCCCCTTCTGATATCGAAGCCATTGAAAACGAGCAAGCCGATATTCTAATTTGCCATGAAGCGCCTAAACCCCATCCAATGGGATTTCGTGTGATTAATCAACTCGCAGAAAAATTAGGGGTAAGACACGTTTTCCATGGTCATCACCACGATAACGTCGAGTACAAGACAAATTTCCCTTATAAAATCACGAATGTTGGTTTTAGAAGTGTCACAGACCTACAAGGAAATTATTTATTAAAAACCATTGATGATCGAGAAAAATAACTAAATAAAGCGTTAATTGTTTTTGATAAAAAGAAAAATTTGAAGAGAGAAGATGGCGCACCCGAAAGGATTCGAACCTTTGACCGCTCGGTTCGTAGCCGAGTACTCTATCCAGCTGAGCTACGGGTGCGTAGTGATGTTTTATTCTTCGTGACCATTTTAACTGATAGAGTCGATTTAAAATGGCGCACCCGAGAGGATTCGAACCTCTGACCGCTCGGTTCGTAGCCGAGTACTCTATCCAGCTGAGCTACGGGTGCAGAATAATAAAACTAAAAAACAAATGGCGGTGAGAGAGGGATTCGAACCCTCGATGGAGTTTTTGACCCCATACTCCCTTAGCAGGGGAGCGCCTTCAGCCTACTCGGCCATCTCACCACAATCGGTTTGTGGGCGGTATAATACGTTTTTTTGAAAATAAGTCAAATCATTTTTTGTAAAAGCCGTTTTGGTTGCTTGATTTATCTACATTTTGCATAAATAAAGTGCGGTTGAAAAAACAAATAAATTTCTCACCGCACTTTAACGTAAATCATCTCTAGCCTTTTAAAATTGCTCGTAAACGATCGAGCTGACTCGATGTTTGTTGTTGCTTCTGTTCTACCGTTAATTTAGGCTTATCTTTTTCCCATTGCACATCATCTTGTGGTAACTCTGCTAGAAAGCGACTTGGCTCTGGGCGAATTAACTCACCAAACTGACGTCGTTCACGACAAAGAGAAAAAGTCAGCGTTTGTTGTGCTCGCGTAATGCCCACATAGGCTAGGCGGCGCTCTTCCTCTACATTGTCTTCATCAATACTGGTTTGATGAGGCAAAATCCCCTCTTCCATACCGATTAAATACACATGGGGAAACTCTAAACCTTTGGAGGCGTGCAATGTCATTAATTGCACTTGATCACTCTCGTCATCATCTTCACCTCGCTCCATCATATCGCGCAAGGTTAAACGGGTAACCACTTGATTTAAATTCATCGGCTCATTCACCTCATCGCCTTTGAGCATATCCTCTACCCAGCTAAACAAGGTTGCTACGTTTTTACTCTGCATTTCAGCAGCTTTCGGGCTGGTGGCATACTCATACAAATATTCTTCGTAATGCAAGGAAGAAAGTAAAGAACGCACAGCGGTTTCAGGATCGGAACGTAAACTTTGATCGTTCAACTCCACAATCCAACGACCAAATTTTTGCAATGCATCATAGGCTTTTGGTGTAATACGTTGCATTAGTTCAAACTCAAAAATCGCCTCAAATAAGCTGATATGTTTTTCCTGTGCTAACTCGCCTAGTTTTTGTAATGTTGCAGTACCAATTTCCCGTTTCGGTGTATTCACAATACGCAAAAAAGCCGCATCATCATCTTGATTCACCAACAAACGCAAGTAGGCCATCATGTCCTTAATTTCAGCACGAGAGAAAAAAGACGTCCCGCCAGAAATTTTGTACGGAATGCGGTTTTGCATCAGCACTTTTTCCAATAGACGGGATTGATGATTCCCCCGATACAAAATCGCATAATCCTTAAATTTGGTTTTACAACTAAAGCGATGGGCGATTAATTCCGCCACAATCCGTTCTGCTTCATGCTCTTCATTTTTCGCTTCAATGACTTGTAGTTTTTCACCTTCGCCCAAGTTGGAAAAAAGCTTTTTGTCGAATACGTGCTCGTTGTTATCAATCAAAATGTTGGCACAATGCAAAATACGATGAGTGGAACGATAATTTTGTTCCAATTTGATGACTTGCAAACGCGGAAAATCATCACGCAAGCGCACCATATTTTGCGGTCTTGCACCTCGCCAAGAATAAATGGATTGATCATCATCACCTACTACGGTAAAACAAGCTCTCTCGCCAACGAGTAATTTGATGAGTTCATATTGGCTGGTATTGGTATCTTGATATTCATCCACCAACAGATAGCGTATTTTTTCCTGCCATTTTGATCGCACTTCTTCGTTCTGTTTGAAGAGCAAGGTCGGCAACATAATTAAATCATCAAAATCTAACGCATTATAAGCACGGATTTGCGCCGCATAACGCTCATAACATTTTGCAAAGGTTTGATATTTTGCATCTTTCGCTAAAGCATAAGCCTGTTTTGGCGAAACCAAATCATTCTTCCAATTGGAAATAACGGAAATTAATTCACGCAGTAAGTCTTTATCTTCCTGCAGCACATCCGCCGTCAGTTCTTTTAATAAGGCAAGTTGATCGTGCTCATCAAACAAGGTCATATTGGATTTAAAGCCTAAAGCTTTATATTCCCGCTTGATAATGTCGAAACCTAAAGTATGAAAAGTAGAAACAATCAATCCTTTGGATTTTTCTTTACCAATGGAATGGGCTACACGCTCTTTCATTTCACGAGCGGCTTTGTTGGTAAAGGTTACGGCGGCGATCTGTTTAGGTAAATAACCGCAGTGTTCAATCAAATGAGCAATCTTATTGATGATCACACGAGTTTTGCCCGAGCCTGCGCCAGCTAGCACCAAGCAAGGCCCGCTGACATATTCGACAGCCTGTTGTTGTTGAGGATTGAGTTTCATATCTTAATGCAAATTAATTTGACCACGCATAAGGCAACAATGCGGTATCTAATAAAAATGACAGTGGCAAATCTAAAATAGGTAAGCCCCATTTTTGTGCCATCTCTAAATCATAAGCCGCACCCGCGTAAGGTGTGTATTTCTCCGATGGGTCAATTAATTTAACCACCGTACCACAACCAGTTAACACTAAAAGTGCGGTTAAAATCAGAAGTGTTTTTTTCATTCACGACGTGCTTTTAAGGCTAAATAGACGGCTTCCGGCACCAGTTCTTTCACATCGCCATGATGCAAATAAATTTCTCGTACAATCGTGGAAGATACAAACGCCCATTTTTCTGTTGGAGGGAAGAACAAACTATCCACACCATCGGTTAATAAACGGTTTAACGCGGCCAGTTGTAATTCATATTCGAAGTCCGTCGTTGTACGCACGCCACGAATAATGGCAGTAATCTTTTTAGATTTGATTTCATTTGCCAATAAATCAGAGAATCCAAATACTTCCACATTGGGTAAATGAGCGACCGATTGACGCACGAGCTCAACGCGTTCTTCCAATGAGAACAATGGCTTTTTACTCGGACTATTCGCAACCGCAACAAAAACTTTCGGAAAAATAACCGCACTTCGCGCAATGATATCTAAATGTCCGTTGGTAATCGGGTCAAACGTACCAGGGTAAATTACGCTTGTCATTTATGGTTCTCCGAAATATTGGTTAAATAAGGATGAAGCAAATCTAAAAGACGCTGTAATGCGCCACGATTTTCGATTAATACCTCGTAGCCTGCATTGCCTAAACGTTGACGCGCCCCTTTCGAATTCAATAACTTATTAATAATCTCTGACAATGCTTTTTCTGTTGAGTTGATTTGCAAGACACCTTGCACTTCTAAGAGCGAGGTAAAGACTTCAGGGAAATTGAAGGTATGCTTTCCGCTCACAACGGGTAATTTAAACGCCAAAGGCTCTAGAGGATTATGTCCCCCATGTTTGACCAAACTTCCGCCTACAAACGCAATATCTGAAATACCATACATCAACATCAACTCGCCCATGGTATCACCAAGAATCACTTGGGTATTTTCTGAAGGAATCTCCCCCGTTGAACGACGAATAAAGTTAAAGTTGGCTTTTTCAATTAAATCCGCCACAGTATTAAAACGTTCTGGATGACGAGGTACTAGCAATAACAGCAAATTAGGATGTTTTTTTAATAACAAATGATGCGCTTGTAAAATGAGTTCTTCTTCCCCTTCGTGCGTACTGGCGGCAATCCAAATCTGACGATCTTTCGCCCAGCTCTCATGAAGTGTTGCAATATCTTTGAGTAATTCGTCACTGACCACAAGATCATATTTAATATTGCCGGTTAATTGCAGACGATCTTTCTCATAACCTAACTCTAAATAACGCTTTCCACTGATACTATCTTGTGGCGCAATCAAGCTGATTTGAGAAAACATTTGTTGTAGATGTTGTTTGACTTTGCCATAGCGTCTCGCTGAACGTGCAGAAAGGCGTGCATTCGCCACAATGAAAGGAATATTTCGATGAGCCAAACAATCAATCAAATTTGGCCAAAGTTCCGTTTCAATGACAATGAATACTTTAGGCTGAATAAAATCAATAAAACGATTGATAACACAAGGTAAATCGTAAGGCAAATAACAATGCGTCACAGTTTCCCCAAAGGCGGCTTTTACGCGTTCAGAGCCTGTTGGCGTGACCGTTGTAAATGTGATTGGTAAATTCGGGTATTCCTTCTGAATACGTTTTACTAGCGGCGTAGCAGCAATCACTTCCCCTACCGATGCAGCATGAATGACGATCCCATCTTCTGCTGGCTTAGCAAGATTCGCATAAATGCCATATCGCTCACCTAAACGCTTGCGATAATTCGGAGCTTTGAGACTTCGTAGTAACATGAATAGCAGCACAAAAGGCTGAATTAGATACATCAGGCCGGTATAAAAAAAACGCCACATAAAATAAATTCGGTTATACTTACAAAAACTTCGGCTAGTATAGCAAAAAAAGGATCAAAATATGCCAACAATTAGCGTTGCCATGATTGTCAAAAATGAAGCGGCAGATCTTGCTCAATGTCTTGATACTGTAAAAGATTGGGTAGATGAAATCATTATTGTCGATTCAGGCAGTACTGATAACACCCAAGAAATCGCGGAACAATATGGTGCAAAATTTTATTCGCACCCTGATTGGCCAGGTTTTGGCAAACAACGCCAACGTGTACAACAATATGTTACCTGTGATTATGTTTTGTGGCTAGATGCCGATGAACGTGTCACACCGAAACTGCGTGAATCCATTCAACAAGCCGTTCAACAAGATGCACCCAATACGGTTTATGATATTCCTCGAGTGAGTGAAGTGTTTGGACGTGAAATTCGTCATTCAGGTTGGTATCCAGATTATGTGGTGCGTTTATATCGCACAAATTATGCGGGATATAATGATTCATTGGTACATGAAAAAGTAGTTTATCCTGAAAATACGAAAGTACAGAAATTAACTGGAGATCTGGAGCATTTCACTTATAAAAGCATTCATCACTATTTGGTAAAATCCGCGGGCTACGCCAAAGCCTGGGCAGATCAACGCCAAGCCAAAGGTAAAAAAGCGACCTTATGGCAAGGTGTCAGTCATGCCATCGGGTGCTTTGTCAAAATGTACATTTTAAAAGCCGGTTTCTTAGATGGAAAACAAGGTTTCCTGCTGGCAGTACTTTCAGCCCACTCCACCTTTGTGAAGTATGCTGATTTATGGGAAAGAGAGCAGAAATAAATTATTTCAAATATTGTCAATAATAAAAAAGTTGGATTCTTTTGAAATCCAACTTTTTTACATTTAGAAACTTTTACCCACTTCGATAAAGACTTGGTTTTTATCGTATGAATAAATCGCCATATTACTTTTCGTTTTACTATACGACCAAGTTACTTTTGGTGTAAAACCAGCATAGTGGAATTGTTTATGCCAAAGAGAAACAGAAGCACTATATTCGTTATTGCGCTGTTTCATACCTATAAACGATTGTTCAAGATAATGACGTTTTGCATAACCAAGTGTTGTGCTAGTTGTAATACCGAGTGGCCACTCTTGTCCCCAAGTTAAACGGGTACCAATTCGATTATAAGCATTTGATCTGTCAGCCGCATATTTCTTTGTTAAATCTAATGAAATTGACCAGAATTGGGTTGAGCTAGGAATAAACATCAATGAATTCGTTAAAGAATGCACTGCACCGTTATAATTTAATTTATCAACCTCTTTTCTATAACGCTCATAACCAAAGTTATAAAGTGCTGAATATTTAAAGTTTTGGTTTAACCAATATCCCATTGATAAACTTGCGCCATAAGTATCAGTGTATTGTTTTAAGCTATCTCCGCCATTTAAACCACCACCATACCAACGCTTGTTAATATAGGGTGTCACTTGCACATTAAAACGTGCATCAGAATAACCGTATCCTAAGCCAATATGTCCGATTAAATCATTATATTTTTTATTATCCCAGTAATATCTGGAACTCATACTGCTATCAAAAGCAACGTATTTTCCGTTAGATAAACTCCAACGTTTATCCGCACCAACAGACAAACCGAGACCTTGACCTGTTTGACGAGGGGTATTATAGGTTACCTCGCCACTACCAACGGCCATCTTGGTCCCTGGTTTCGCAGAGTTTGCTAAGTTTTTATCATTTAAGAAAGTCGTTGAAAAAGAGAAGTTCCAGTTCTCTTTGCTATCGATCACTTCAATATATTTATCAAATACCGCAATATCTTGAGCATTTTTTGTAGAAGCACGAAGTCTTTCAAACTGTGTTTTTGCTGCTTCATATTCTTGGTTATAGAACAAGGTTTCAGCAAGTTGGTAACGGATAAAATTATTTTCAGGGAAATCAGAAATGAGTTTACGGTATGAGGCAACGGATTTATTCAAATCCTCTTCTCTTTCAAGAATCGCTTTTCCCCAATCAATTAAAGAGCGATCTGCATTAGGAACAGATTCATAAATTTTGATATAAACAGGTAGAACCGCTTTATTTGGATTAACTAGCGCCTCTAAAAATAAACGTTCTAACAGGGCTGGATTTTCAGCTAATTGCTTTCCTGTAAATCTGGCAACACTATTACCATTAGCTTGATTTTCTTGCGCCATCGCATTTTGCTCAGACAAACGCTGTTTTCTCAGCAAGTCTTCTTTTAGATTTTGTTGATTAATATTTGGCATGCTCGCTTCATTTTGCAATGGATCTCTTTCCTGTATTGGAGCGGGAGAAGTTTGAGCATAAGTCGGTAATGCAATACTTGCAAGTGTCAGTAATAATGTTGATTTTTTCATATTTCCTCAACGATAGAAAAAAACAGCCCATGTAAATGGGCTGTCTAGATATTAAATATAACTTAAGAAATTATTTTTTAACTTCTTCTGTACGCTCACCCCAAGCTGGAGCTGGAGCTGGAGTTGGAGCTGGAGTTGGAGCAACGTACTCTGGGTTTTGTACTTTAGCACCAAATGACGCACCCCAGTTATTGGTTGTGTCATTACTTGCAATCGCACCACCTAACTCTTGCGCTTTTGAACCATATAAACTTGCTTTTAATGTACCTTTAGTATCGTCATACTTAGTTGAAGTACCTACGATACTACCGTCATTAGCTAAGTTACCTTCAAAAGTAGCTAACTGAACATTATGCTCTTTTTCTTGTTGTTGAGTGTTGCTTTCTTTCCATACATTGTAAAGCTTACCAGTTACATTTTGGCTTGCTAAATCAATGTCAGCTGCAACATGAGTACCACTTACTAATTTGTATTCCGCACCTAAAGCATTTGGAAGACCTGCTTCAAGTTTGAAGTCTTTGTCTAGGTTATAAGTAACCGCGTGACCTTGATAGTGTAATTTACCACCGAAGTCAGTTGTATCATAGAAACCAGGAAGAGCACTCAACTGTTCTGCAGAAGTATTATTCACACCACGGAAGAAGTAGTTGTCTTCAGTACCATTCTCAGCATAACCACCGTAGCTAGCTACTTTAGTACCAAATTGAGCAACATCTTTACCTGCTTTAAGGTTATTTTCGTTTACGGCATTTAATCTAGATGTTACACGACCATATTGAACATAGTTTAATTTAGAACCAGCAGTGTATTTGCCATCAGCAGTTTTTGCAGTAAATGGCGCGTTTGCTAATACAGTATCACCATCAGCAGTATTTTTAACTTCAGAATCACCATCAACGAAAGTTCTGTGACCATAAACTTCAGCAACAGAACCAGCTAAACGAGCATCAGTACGAGCATCTTTTGTGTCCTCTACATTTTTGCCTTCTGCTTTACGAGTATAGTTTAAACGATCTTGTTCGTAAACATATGCTACACCAGTATCTTTACCTTTAGTATCTGTTTTGGTTGAAGCTTCGCCACCATTACGAACATCACCAACAGTTGTGCTACCATCAACTGTTTTGTAGATGTGTTTTAAAGTATGTGTACCTGATGTGTTAGCGGTATTACCACGGAAATCAAAGTCTTCTAAGTAAGCTTGTGGAGCCTTGGTAGAATCTAATGGGATCGCTACCACTACAGTATCTAAGCTTGGGTGTAACTCTTCAGTCATGCTAGTTACTTTAGTTGAAGATTTGTTATCAACGTTTGTATCTTCACCAACATATAAGTTTGATTGAGTTTTCTTAACGAACTTACCACCAACGTTTGGTGCGCCGTTTCCTGTTTCTAATTTAGCTTCTGCTGCTGCTTTTTCTGCTGCTGCTTTTTCTGCTGCTTTTTCTGCCGCTTCTTTTTCTGCTGCTTGTTGTTGAGCTGCTGCTTGTTGTTGAGCTGCTTGTTGTTTAGCTGCTTCATCATCACCGCTGCCGCCGCTAGAACCACATGCTGCTAATACTGCTGCACATGCAACTGTTAAACTAAATTTAATGAATTTGTTGTTTTTCATATTTAAGTAACCTTAGTAAATTGGTTAGTTAATAGACTTGCTATCACACTGTTTGCTATTACAGTCTTGCGTTATAGCACCTTTTGTATACAAAAGGCTAATAAAAGCCTTTCTGGGCGAATTCTAGCAAAAGGAAAATAACGTTGCAACCTTGAAATGTCATATTCTTACCTCTTTTATCAACATTTAAGGTAAATTTTTTGTAAATTTACGTAAATTTCTTTAAGTTTACATATAACAATATATCAACACTTCTTCTATATATTATTATCTCGGCACGCCTCTTAATAAAGGGATTGGCTCAAACGGTGAAACTGAAGTTGGCGCAGGAATATCATTAAAAATTAAGATAAATGGTTTAGGTGGCAAGATTTTTTCATTTCGCCACAAGCTTCCCATGCCCACTAATTGAATATCATCGGGTAAATTTTTTATTCCTGATTTTAATACGGCTACGGTATTTGGGCGAGGATGCCCAATAGCAATGGCTGTGCCATGTTTACGCGCATATTGAATGGCATTCTGAAATTGACGTTGCACATCCACTAAATTATCACTGTCATCTAAAAAGATATGGCGATCTAATACACGTACACCTTGTTCTTTTGCTATTTTTCCCGCGACTGATTTTCCGATAGTACGGCTATCTAAAAAGAATAAATGTTGCTCGCGAAGTGCGGACATTAAATAAGTCATTAATATGGCATCGGCCGTGGCTGCACTGCCCATATGATTATTCATTCCAATGGCATTTGGCACAATAGATTTAGCTTTTTTTACTCGCTCATTCACTTGCACTTCGGACAACCCTAAAGTCAAACCACCTTCCTCAATTTTAATATTGCTGACCGGTTGCATCGGCATATGAATAAGAATATCGTGATTTTGCGCTTTCGCTTGCTGATTACGGATTTTGGCATAGGGTGCAGCAGGAATGATGGCGACAGAGATTTCCTTTGGCATAGCCAAAATTTCCGCATCTTCTTTTGGATGATAGCCAATATCATCAATCACAATAGCCAGTTTGCCTTGTGCAAAACTAAAAGCAGAGAAAAGTGCGGTTGAAAAAATAATCGTATTTTTGACCGCACTTTGAAAGAATGTTGCCATTATTTAATCCACCCAGCCGGATTCACAGGCACTCCTTTACGGCTGATACCAAAGTAAAGCGCCGGTTTTGAGAGCTCACCCGTATTACCCACTTGTGCGATGGTTTGTCCTGCAGATACGAGCTGACCTTGTTTTACAAATACTGCTTGGTTGAAACCATACAAACTCAAGTCGCTGTCGCCGTGCTTCACAATCACCATATAACCATAACCATTAAGATGGCCGGCGAGAATAACACGACCACTTGCAATGGCTTTTACCGCTGTACCCGTTGGTGCGCCGATAACCATACCTTTCCAGCGCACTTCACCTGCTTGGATTGAACCAAAGGAATGCAATGTTGGACCGGAAACTGGACGACTGTATTGACGAGCTGCGGTACCTAAACCACTGGTGCTGTTAATCAACTTACGCTCTTGATCGGTTGGTTGATAAGGTTTTGATGTCCGTTTTTCTTCCGCTTGTTTTTTCTGAGCAAGGGCTTCACGCTCACGTTGTTCTTGTTGGCGAGCGGCTTGTTCTGCACGTTGAATTTCTTGGCGAAGGGCATTTTCATTCGCTTTCAACGTTTCCAGCTTATTCTGATCTTTCGTTAAGTTTTTGTTGAGTTCATTTAACGTAGATTGGCGTTCTTGTTGCGCTTTTTGTAATTCTTGCTGCTGTTTCTTTTGTGTAGAAAGTTGATCGCGATGATTTTTTTGTTGCCCTGAAATCGCCTCGCGCTGTTTCGCTAAACTCTCTTGTGTCGCTTTCAGATTGTTGATCATATCGATGCGAACTTGATTTAAGTGCTGATAATACACTTTCATGCGTTCAGCTTTTTGGGCATCTTCTGAAAGCATTCTTTCCAAGGTAGAAGGATTTACACCTGAGCGATAAATGGCATCTATTTGCTTCGCGAGCTTCGCTTTTTGCAGGCGCTCTTGCTTTTCTAATTGTTTGATTTGCTTTTCGGTTTCCGCCATTTGCTTGCGGATTTCTTTTAAGCTTAATTCTGTTTCACGTAATTCACCGACAACGCTATTGATTTTGCTTTCTTGATCTTTAAGACTGGCTTGGAGTTTAGCTTGTGCGCGTTTTTGCTCGGCGATCTTCGATTCTTGTTGTTTAATTTGTTTTTGAATTTGATTGAGATCGTTGCCTTGCGCGAAAGATGAAAAGCCAAGCAGACCGCAAGCAAAAAGTGCGGTCAGTTTTGATAAGATTTTTTTTCTACAATTGCTTTGCTGCATACATCTAAACTTGAGAGAAATTAAGAGACGAATAAAGTTTAAATACTAGCATTATTTTTGAGTGGCTAAAAGTTTACAGGCGATTTTTTGCGAAAGATCAGTAAATGCCGCCTTTTTACTTTTAAACATAACGATTTTTTGCTATAACAGAGCCATTCATTTTTTATTAATACTTAGGAGATCCTTATGGAATTAGTATTCATTCGTCACGGTTTCAGTGAGTGGAACGCAAAAAATTTATTCACCGGTTGGCGTGATGTGAATTTAACCGAGCGCGGCGTAGAAGAAGCAAAAGCAGCGGGTAAAAAATTGTTCGAGAAAGGCTATGAATTTGATATTGCCTTCACCTCTGTTTTAACTCGTGCAATCAAAACCTGTAACATCGTGTTAGAAGAATCTCACCAATTATGGATTCCTCAAGTGAAAAACTGGCGTTTAAATGAGCGTCACTACGGTGCCTTACAAGGCTTAGATAAAAAAGCAACCGCAGAACAATACGGTGACGAACAAGTTCATATCTGGCGTCGTTCTTATGACATTTCTCCTCCAGATTTAGATCCGAAAGATCCAAACTCTGCGCATAACGACCGTCGTTATGCGAACATTCCATCTGATGTGGTACCAAACGCAGAAAACTTAAAATTAACCTTAGAACGCGCATTACCATTCTGGGAAGATCAAATTGCACCAGCAATGCTTTCAGGTAAACGTGTTTTAGTGGTGGCACACGGTAACTCACTTCGTGCATTAGCAAAACACATTATCGGTATTTCTGATGCGGAAATCATGGATTTTGAAATTCCAACCGGTCAACCGTTAGTGTTAAAACTTGACGATAAATTAAACTACGTAGAACACTACTATCTTTAATTTATAAATGATTTCAAAGTGCGGTTAATTTTGACCGCACTTTTTGTTTAAGGAGAATAACGAATGAAAAAATTACTCGCGGTGATTTTTGCCTTGTTACCTGTTTTGGCCTTTGCTGCATCGCCAAATCATACGGCAAAATCAGCTCAAACCAAGTCAGTGAAAACGGCAGTTAAAAAAGTGGAAGCCAAGAAAGCAACTACGTCTAAAACCGTAGCCAAAACAGCGAAAAAGAAAGCAGATGCCAAAAAAGCAGAAGCTAAAAAGCCAGCTAAAATTGTCGAAGCGAAAAAAGCGGTAACGAAAAAAGAAAAAATAAAAAATAAAATGACAAATAAAGCCGCTAAAGCAGAGCCGACAAAAACGAAAGGCAAACAGCCAGTAGAAAAAACTAAGCAAACTGCAGTAAAAGACAAAAAAACGGTAGCGAAAAGCAAGCAAAGTACCGTTAAAGACCCAGCTAAACCTGAAAAAGTGATTGCTAAAAAAACACCTGCGGTTAAAACCGAAGTGAAGAAAGCGGAACCAAAAGCTGTTGAAAAAGTGACTGAAAAGAAAGTAGATGCTGTCGCACAAAAAACAGCGAGTATGGTGACAAAATCCGTCGTCGTACCAAGATGTAATGATTCAAAAGTTTTTGCGGTATTATCTGATGCCTTTAAAAAACAAGGTGTTGCTACTAACACCCAAATGACAGTGAAACAAATCACGCAAGCCCGTGAAACGCAATCTTATCCACAACAAGGCATTCGTAGCTGTAACGCGATAGTGGAAACCAACGGCGTTAAATATGTTACCGATTACAGCATTATCTTGAATGATAAAGGCTTCTTCGTGCAAGTTGAAAACGCACAACCCGCTCAACATTTCTAATCTTAACGTGCGTTATTTAAATGAAGTTGTTTGAATAACGCACGCATTTCTTCTTCATTCAAACAGCGATATTCACCATTACTTAGTCCATCAAGTTTTAAATGGCTCATTTGATAACGGATAAGTCGTAATGTCGGAAAGCCGATATGTGCCGTCATTCGACGCACTTGTCGATTACGCCCTTCACTAATTTTGATTTCCAACCAGCTCGTTGGAATACTTTGACGTTCACGAATAGGTGGATTACGAGGCCAGAGAAAATCTGGTTCTAAAATCAACCGCACTTTTGCCGGCATCGTCATCCCATCTTTCAATTCAACACCTTGACGAAGCTTGTCTAAGTCAGCCTCTTCAGGAATGCCTTCCACTTGCACAAAATACGTTTTTTCTGTTTTAAGCTTAGGATCTGCCAAACGATGTTGTACTTCACCATTATTCGTTAAAATCAGCAGCCCTTCGCTATCACGATCCAATCGTCCTGCCGAATACACATTAGGAATAGCAATAAAATCTTTTAATGTGGCTCGGCCATTTTCATCGGTGAATTGTGTCAGTACATCAAAAGGTTTGTTAAATAAAACAACAATGGTCTGTTCTAATGTAAGTGGCTTTGCTTTTGGCTTAAATGAACGAGTAGGTTTTACCGTTTGTTTGGTTGTAAATGAGCGAGAAGTGAAAGATTTCGACATATTATTTGTTCAGTAAAAAGAGAAAAAAGGCGGATTTTACTCCGCCCTTTTATATTACCATTGATAGCGATAAACCGCTTGAATTGCATAAGGTTTGTCGAAGTTTTTACCGTCAGCACGGCTTACTTCTAAACCAAAACGATGATTTGCAAATCCAGCATTTAAACCGACCGCACTTTCAAAACGTCCGCGGCTACTTGCAACATCAAGCGCACTGTTTGCGTAATGAATTTTGCTGCTACGGTTTTTGCTAGTAATCGCATTTACTTCTGCATAAGGTTGTAAATTCCAACCATTACTTAATGCAAAGCCTTTGGCTACACGTAAACCAATTCGAGAATAAACAGAAGATAAGCTATCTTCATTCTCTTGTGATGAAATATGTGTCCAGGCTAATTGTGCTTGCGGTGTGATTGTCCAATCGTTCGCAAGGCTAAAGCGTTTACCTAATTCACTCGAAATAGTATAAGCGTTGTAATGGCGTTTTTCTGTGAGATCTGAGTTAGCGTGTAAACGGCTGTATTTCACGATGTTATCTACATAAATACCGTTATCTGCAAGGTAAGCTGCATATAAGCCCACGCTGTTGCTTCTTACTTTGCCATCACCGTAATAGCCATTGAAATCAACGTTAGCTTGGCTACGACCAACAAATCCACCAAGGCGTAGGTTATCCGTTACTGCTGCATCAGCGCCCACTTGTAAGCTATGTACGTTTTGTTTAAAGCCAGAAGTTTCACTCTCACCTGTCGAAAGTGCGGCTAATTTTTGGCGAGAATTCACATTACGAACCCATACATTACCTTTTTCACCATTTTTCATTTCACCTAGACGTTGATGGATGCCACTTAAATCATCTTCCACTAAAAGCAATTGTGCTTGGCGAAGAGAAACTTGTGCATTTGCTAAGTCTGAAAGTAATGCGTTACGTGGTAGTGATGAGGAAGTAGTGGCTGCTGAATTATTTGTACTAACAGAACTGTTTGGAACTGTTGAGTTACTAGACTCTGTGTTAGTTGCTACATCAGAAGATTCTGCAGAATTCGTTGAATCTAATACTTTTTGAGAATACGCTAACACCCAATTATTTCCCTCTTTAGTTAGGAAATATTGGTAAGCCCCTAAATCTACACGATTATTCGGGTTCGTTAAGCTAAATGCAGCGTTACCACCATTGGTTTCGACAAGTGTCACTTTTCCGTTAGCAATATTTGCACCTTGGTTAGTTACCCCAATTTTATGATTACCTTCAGCAGTGCCTTTAACAACGATTTTATCGCTTTTGTTTTCAGCGATATTGGTATTGAGGTTAAATGTGCTGGAACCAGTGAGGTTATCTTTAATAGTTAATGTTTTATATTCAGAAGTCGGGGTAAATGTGATTTCAGCATTGTTTGCATGTAAATTATTCAATGTGCTTGATTTATTGATGCTCCATTGACTATTAGACATAGACAAATTAATTTCATTTTTTACGGACCGATCTGGATTTTCAAGAATTGCACCAGTTAGTTTCGAATTCTTACTAGCTGTAAGGTTTAGATGATAGACACCTGCTGTTTTAGGATCTAAAGCATCATCGCCTTCTTCTGCTTCAATGGGGAAGTTTTTATCATTAAGTGAGATTAATGCTTGAGTAGCATTTAATGTTGTATTTTCTAAATTAATTTTAACTAACTGCTCATCGCCCAATGGGAATGCGAGTAAACCATAACCTGTATTACTTTCTGAATTTTTTAGTGTTATTGTTTGCGATCCGCTATCTGATGTGGTGAATAAACCACTTTTATTGTTAAGAGTTACATTTAAACCATTAGCTATAACCGTCTGAGCCGCATTCTCATCATTTGTACCGATGTCAAAAGCAAATTGCATATCTTGATTTCCAGTAATTTGTACATTACTGATATTTGCTATATCTTCTGCACCATATAATGCGTAGGCAATATCACCCTTTCCATTCATCTTGATACTATGATTGGATGAATTAATAACTGAGGTCCTTTGAGATTCAATTGCATTAGAACCATCATTATTTAATTCAATATCAGCTTGTGTATTAATTTTGCCTCCATGAGATTCAATCGCTGAGTTGCCACTTGAATCACCATAAGCATCAGTTATATTGTGAATTTGTGCGTAATTTTTCTCAACAATGAGTTTTGAGCCTTTTTCTAAAGTAGCAACTGCCCCCGATATATATAAAAGTGAACTTGAAGGGTAGTCTTCTTTAAGTGTGGCATTTACACCAGATTTAACAGTAATATGATTATTTCTATCAGTAAGGTCAAAAATACCAAATAGTGAATCACTAGAGGCTAGTGGTTGTCCTCCATCAGTCCTAGTTCCAACATCGGTTTTAGCTGTATTTTGGTAGTTTCCTGGAGTAATAGTTACATTAATTGCATCACTAATTGATGTTTGTTGGTTTTTGTTGAAAGTCCAATTAGGTGATGCACCCCAAGAATACTGACATCCTGTTGAGTTTGAGCAAGTGAGATCTGTTGCCCATGCCGAATTAACTAATCCTAACGCCATAGCCACCAAACTCACTTTAAAAGTGCGGTTAAAAATTTTATTGTTTTTCATATTAATTCCTTTGGAGTATAAAAAAGCCAACTTATTGAATAAGTTGGCTTGAATTTTACCGATTTAATGATTAACCTGCAACTGCGATACGTTTCATATCTGTCATATAACCACGTAACTCTTGACCGATTAATTCAACCGGGTGGTTACGGATTGCATCGTTTACATCGCGTAAAGTGATGTTGTCGATAGCGACTGCCGGTGTTGGTTCACCTAAATCACCTTTTTGTAAGGTTGGGATGATTTCTTTAGCAAGAATTGGCGTTGCTACGTTAGAGAATAAGTAGTTACCATATTCTGCAGTATCAGAAATAACCACGTTCATTTCGTATAAACGTTTACGCGCGATGGTGTTAGCGATTAACGGTAATTCGTGAAGTGATTCATAGTAAGCTGATTCTTCATAGATACCACTTGCCACCATCGCATCAAAGGCTAATTCTACGCCTGCTTTCACCATCGCTACCATTAATACACCGTTATCAAAGTATTCTTGTTCAGAAATTTTGATGCCGTCTGCTTTTGGTGCATTTTCAAATGCAGTTTTGCCAGTTGCTTCACGCCATGCGAATAAATCTTTGTCGCCATTTGCCCAGTCAGCCATCATAGTTGCTGAGAAGTGACCGCTGATGATGTCATCCATGTGTTTGTAATATAAGAAACCAAGGCTTTCTTTGATTTGCTCAGCAAGTTCAAATGCACGTAATTTTGCGCTGTTTGATAAGCGATCCATCATTAATGTGATACCGCCTTGTTTTAATGCTTCGGTAATGGTTTCCCAACCGTATTGGATCAATTTACCTGCGTATGCTGGATCTTTACCATCAGCAACAAGTTTGTCGTAACACACGATAGAACCTGCTTGTAACATACCGCAAAGAATGGTTTGTTCACCCATTAAGTCAGATTTTACTTCTGCGACGAATGAAGATTCTAATACACCTGCACGGTCACCACCGGTTGCTGCCGCCCATGCTTTCGCAATTGCCATACCTTCACCACGTGGGTCATTTGCTGGGTGAACCGCGATTAATGTTGGCACACCGAAACCACGTTTGTATTCTTCACGTACTTCAGTACCTGGACATTTTGGTGCAGTCATTACTACAGTGATGTCTTCACGGATTTGCTCACCCACTTCAACGATGTTGAAACCGTGTGAATAACCAAATGCAGAATCTTTTTTCATTAATGGCATCACATCAGCCACCACTTTAGAGTGTTGTTTGTCTGGCGTTAAGTTAATGACTAAGTCTGCAGTTGGGATTAATTCTTGGTAAGTACCTACTTTAAAGCCATTTTCAGTTGCACGTTGGAATGAAGCACGTTTTTCCGCAATTGCTTCAGGGCGTAATGCGTAAGAAATATCTAAGCCTGAGTCACGCATATTTAAACCTTGGTTTAAACCTTGTGCACCACAACCTACGATAACGATTTTTTTACCTTTTAAGTAGTTGCAACCGTCAGCAAATTCGCTGCGATCCATAAAACGACAACGACCTAATTGGTCTAATTTTTCGCGTAAATTTAATGTGTTGAAATAGTTAGCCATTTTTCATCCTTTCTATGATGTTGATTAATGTGTATGAGGTTGTGTTTGAATATAGTTTTTTGTTGTGTCATGGATTATAAGATTTTTAATTATTGCGTAAAGTGATATTATTGACACTTAGTGTTGCATTTTTTGCAACGATATTTGCATTTTAGTGATACATATGAACTTTCAAGACCTTCAAATATTTCTTCATCTTGCGGACACACAAAATTTTGCTAAAACCGCTACGCAAAATCATATGTCGCCGTCTACTCTTTCACGCCAGATTCAACGAATGGAAGAAGAATTAGAACAGCCTTTATTTATTCGTGATAATCGACAAGTGCGTTTAACCGAACAAGGCGAGAAATTTCTGCAATTTGCGAAAACAGAATGGCAAAACTGGCAACAGTTTAAGCGTCAACTTCGGGATAACTCAGCGGAATTAAGCGGAGAATTGCGCTTGTTTTGTTCGGTAACGGCTTCATATAGCCACTTGCCACAGGTGTTAGCCAAATTTCGCACGCGTTATCCGAAAGTTGAAATTCAACTGACAACTGGTGACCCCGCTTCTGCGGTGCAATTCATTCAATCAGAACAAGTGGATCTTGCTTTGGCGGGGAAACCGAATAATCTGCCGACGGGATTAGAGTTTTATAAGATCGATGATATTTCCCTTTCATTAATTGCGCCTCGCGTGGCTTGTTTGGCGACACAATTACTGCAAGAAGAATCGATTAATTGGCAACAAATGCCTTTCATTTTGCCATTGGATGGAATGGCGCGGCATCGTATTGAACAATGGCTACGTAGCAAACACATTAAACATCCAAAAATTTATGCCACAGTAGCTGGGCACGAAGGTATCGTGCCAATGGTGGCGCTCGGTTTTGGATTGGCCATGCTACCCGATGCGGTAATTGATAATAGTCCAATGGCAAAAGAAGTTTCCCGTTTAAATTTGGATAATCCGGTAGAAGCGTTTGATTTAGGTGTTTGTGTGCAAAAAAGAAATTTGGCAAACCCCTTAATTCGTGCTTTTTGGGAGATGTTAGACTAGAATAATAAGCAGAATTAACCTAAGGATTTATTATGTTAAGAGGCGTATTCATTTCGCTTTTAGCCTCATTTTTATTTGGCTATATGTATTATTTTTCCACGCTGCTGAAACCACTTAGCGGCACGGATATTTTCGGCTATCGAATGATTTTTACATTCCCTTTCGTCGCCCTTTCCGTCATCATGTTTAAGCAGAAACAGGCATTAGTGGAACATATAAAACGCATCAAAAAACAACCGCTCTTTGCCCTTTCCTATATCACTTGTGGCGCATTAATGGGTTATCAAATGTGGCTCTTTTTGTGGGCACCCAATAATGGCAGCTCCTTAAGTGTTTCTTTCGGTTATTTATTGTTGCCAATTGTGATGGTGGCCGCAGGGCGGATCATTTTTAAAGAACGAATTTCAACATTGAAATTCATTGCCGTGTTAATTGCAGCAGTGGGGGTGATTTCTAATATCATCTTAAAAGGCGAATTATCTTGGGAAGCCATTGTTATCTGTGTAGGTTACACCGCCTATTTCTCCATACGAAAAGCCTTAAAAAATACCGATCTTGGTGCCTTTTGCTTAGAAATAATCTCATTATTGCCAGTTAGCATTTACTTTGCGCTCCAAACCGATTTTGCCACCGTGCAGGAATCGAATCCTAATATTTGGGGATTATTGGTATTACTCGGGCTTATTAGTGGTGCTGCATTAATTGCTTACGTGATTGCTAGCAATATGCTACCGATGAATTTACTTGGTCTTTTAGGTTATGTTGAAACCATTTTGATGGTGATTATTTCATTTTTAATTGGAGAGGAAATGGATGCAGACAGCTATCCGTTATTCATTTGTTTAGTATTGGCGATGAGCCTGATTATTTTTGATGGCGTGTATAAACAGCGCGCAAAGGGAACAAACCATGTCGTTTAAAGAAATTAGTCCAGAACAAGCTTGGGAAATGATGCAAAATGGTGCCATGCTTGCAGACATTCGGGATCCACAACGTTTTACCTATTCCCATGCGAAAGGAGCGTTTCATTTAACTAACCAAAGCTTTTTACAATTTGAAGAATTGGTGGACTTTGACTCCCCGATTATCGTGAGTTGTTATCATGGCGTAAGCAGTCGAAATGTGGCGACTTTCCTTGTTGAACAAGGCTATGAAAATGTATTTAGCGTCATTGGTGGGTTTGATGGCTGGGAGAAAGCCGGTTTACCAATAGAAACGGCTTATTAATATTTTTTGATTTAAAGTGCGGTGAAATTCACCGCACTTTTCTTTTTGTCTCGCTATTGTTTATCCACAATCGCTTTCAACATCGTGTAAGATTGGGCTTGCTTTTGTTCATCAAAAATATAGCTCACAGCCATAATTTCATCAAAATGTACCCGTT
>ERZ773214.361-NODE-361-length-30503-cov-62.407219_pt1 | contig 30503 bp, 29 predicted proteins | sample MGYA00511238_ERZ773214 | MGnify/ENA primary metagenome ERZ773214 (study PRJEB29015, sample SAMEA2738157) | human oral metagenome | biome: human oral; feature: human-associated habitat; material: saliva | place: China | collected 2259 ... | reverse complement strand
TTTCTTGTACATTGTGTCCAAGTGCGGTCAAAACTTCTTTCGCTTTTTTGTGAAGCGTGTGATTTAACTCGCCATGCGAATGACCAAACTCTTTTCCACCGTCTAGTAATAAAATATTCATCTTTTTACTCCTAAAATAAATAGTTATAAAAATGGGGCTATCATTATGCCTTTTTACTGCATCTTTTAAAAGTGCATTCACCTGCCAATAGACGCAAGTCATTTTGTAGTAATTTTGGTGCGCCACCCAAATATCCTTGACCCGAACGGCGATTATTTGCCGAATTTTATGCATACCGTTCAACAACTCCCTGAAAATGCCCTTACTACGCATTTGAATTTTTTCCGCCAATACGGTCAACTTGAGACTTTTGCAAAGGTCTCAGCCTATGGCTTTGTGGTAGTCGCAGCTTTACAAATAGTATTGCTGGAAAACTTAAGACACGTTCATTGCATCAAGAGCTATTTGAATTCCGCTAAATGAATCTAACCTACAAAGTTTTAAGTAGTAAAGCATAAAGGCCGTCTGAAAGATTTTCAGACGGCCTTTATGCTTTCATTAATATACAACATTAACAGCATAAGCCTACGGTTGCTTTTTATGTTTCACACATTCTGTATCATCTAAATAATATATTGTTTCAATTACAAGCATAAACGTCATGTTCAATATCAAGTTTTAATAGGATTAAAATCAATACCCGTAATATAACGTTGTCCAGCATGAGCTTTAATGTGTACAACAATATCAATGGTCTGCCTGAGCAGATTTTTAATAACTTCAAACTCCAGACCACTTCCTTCTGGTGATGCTTTTACCATTAATGCTAATTGATCCCATGTTTGTTCTGTGCTACCAGCATGGCAACTTGTAATAGATCCCGGGTGTCCAGATGCACAATTTCGAATAAAATAAAATGATTCGTCACCACGTAGCTCTGCTAGAATAATTCTATCCGGCTTCATACGCAGACAGGATTCCATACAACTTTTTGCCGTAATATTTGAACTACCTTGTCCACCTTTTGAGTAAAGTAAATGAACTACATTTTCATGAGGAATAAATAGCTCCCTAGCATCCTCAATGCTGATTAGTCGCTCACTTAAAGGAATGTGATTAACCAATGCTTTCATGAAAGTAGTCTTACCGCTACCAGTTGCACCTGAAACAACAATATTTTTTTTATACTCAACGGCTTTTTTAAAAAATTCCTCGTAATTCCGATTATTTTTCAGTTCAACTAATTCCTTATCTTGAGGAGACAATTCTCCATTTAATTCAATAATCTGACTAAAGAAACCATCTTTGCTATACTGGCTTAAGCTCTTTGTGTGTTTTGATGGTAAACGGATTGTAATTGAAGCTTTTCCTGCATCACAGGCAGGAGGAATCACAAATTGGGCACGTTGTCCTGTTGGGAATGTCAACGATACCATCGGCTCCGCTTCCGTAATTCGCTGCCCAGTATTACTTTCATTAACAACAGCAGTACAGAACTGACGTGCCCTATCAAAGTTTAGCGTATTTACTTCTACCTTTTTCCACCCCTGAGAGGTTTCTAAAAATACCTCTCCTGGTCTATTAATACAAATCTCAGTCACATCAGGATCTTTTAAGAAAGAGGTAATTCCCAATACTTCATATTGATAATCTAAGAAATCCGCTGAAATTGTTGAGTTTAATTCATCCATAGTTAAAAATAAATTGATTTAAAATATGCTATTATAATGAAATTTAAAATTTGAGGAAGTTTTTTATTCAAGATTAAGAAACACCTATATTCCCCGAGCTTGTACTTGTGACAACTGTCTTTGCTGTGTTTCTAATTCAAATTGCTGAGCTGTTACCTGTACCTTTATAAGACTTTCCTCTATCGGTGTAACTGCAGCTTTCTGCATATCCACAGATGCAGTTCTTAATTCAGGAGCCTTATCACCAATAAGAATATGTCCATTTTCTTTGATATTAATAAGAGATGCACCTCTCATCTTGTTTGCGTACCCTTCAGCAGCCAGTGCCATAGCAATATTATCTAGGCTTCTTTCATCGTAGATAATATCTTTTTTATTACAGAATTCAGTAAAAATTTGTTTACTTTGCTGATAGATGTTTTGAGCATGTCGCGGGATGGCTTCCAACTTTAAAGGCTTCACAGATTGCATATTATCCCAATCGCCAGGAACAGGGGCATGCGCTATGTTACTCTGAGGTTGATGTAAAATCTTAGTACTCTCTATTCCTGTAGCAGAATGTACTCTAATACTATCTCTGACACCACTACTATATTGGCCTGTTTTCTTTTCTTGTAAATGAATACCTAAATCCCCATTTTTGAAATTTTCAATTTTAAGACCATTTACATCTAATGTCCCCGTATTTCTATCCCATTCATATACTATTCCAGCTCTACGGTAAACGAAACGGTTTGGCTGAGATAAATCACGTACACCACCCTGTAATATATAGCCATTCAATGATACTTCACCCTTGCCGTCTGAATCTCGGATAATATCTAAATTGTCAGCACGATATTTGTCATGTCCTTTACCACCAAACAATTTATCTCTTCCAGAATTACCGGCTAAAATATCATTACCATTACCACCAATTAATACATCATTACCACTACCGCCTAATAAAATATCATTTTGATTAGTACCTTTTAGAACATCATCTCCGGCATCTCCATACATATATGCCCCACTTTTTAAATAAGTCTTAGATCTGCCTATTAATAAACTATCACGGCTATATGACCCATCAGCAACAATTTTATTGTTACCCTTATTTCCAAACGTATCATAATTCGCCATATGCTTAACAAATAATTTTTCGGAATTAGGGCTTAAGAATGCCTCTTTAAAGTCTTTGGAAAAATTGGTACGGGTATTCAGAAAGTAATAAATATCTTTTTCGTAATAACTCAATTTAATAGATCCATTTTCTTCTGAATTTGGACGCATACCATACATATTTTGGCGAGCAATCAAATCCTTAACTTGCTCGAAAGATTTACCCTTGATATAAGGATAAAGATCACCGCTAATTTGAGTACTATAAGCACTTCCATTATTTCGCTCTTCATAAGCAATCATACGTGCTTCATTAAAGATTGCCTCTGCTTCTCCATAGCCTCGTGCTTGAGCATAAGCTTTAGCAGTATTATAATAACTAGCAGATTTAGCCTGATATTTACCCAATGCATGTCCTATTTCATGGGCTACTGCTGTGGCAGTAGTATACTTTGAACCTGATAGAAAATAGATATTTCTATCGTTAGGCTCATAATACGCATTACTCTTACTATTTGTGACTTTGAAAAAACCCTGTCCTTTACTGCTAAACTGATTAATCTGTCTAACCAGCTCATAATTTGCCTTTATCCTGTCCAATTCTGACATAGTAGGATTGAATTGTGTTTTTGTTTTATGGAAACCCAATATTTTTAATTGAGTTTCTGCTTTTTCGTTTAATTTAGTCATAATATATTAGTCTCAGTATCAATAACCCATCGGGCTCATTTCTGTATTACTATAAAAAGTAAATGATGTAATTGCTCCAGAACCGTTATTTGCTGCAATTATTTCACGACCGTTTTCACGCCAGTAGTAATCAACCAGCTCTTTAATTGGGTCACTTTCACGTCTTGGATAATAATCCCCATACTCAGGAGGCATTTCTTTCTCCTTAGGCTTCGGTAAAAAGTCGGGAAATCTGTTTTCTGGGAAAATACTTATTTTTTCTTTGAAATATTGTTTGGTCGGTAAAATAATGAAACTGGTTTGATATGAACTATATTGTACTGCCACATACAATCCGATAGGAGAAGCAAAATTTTCGAAATGATTATTGACATAACCTTCAACAACCGGGATTTTCCAAATATTTTCTAATTCTAGCGCATACATTGCATACAGGCAGTCATCTTTAAAGGCCGTATCATACATCTGCTTAATTAGATCATCCCGATTTTCCACTTTGTGCAACATACTTCGGCAACGATTGCGCACTTGTTCCATAGTTATTTCCATTTGTATATTCTGCATCTTGGAAGAATCCTTAATATTGTTATTACTAATCTGTGGAGTACAGGAAGTCACCAAGCATACAGTTAATATGGCTGTAATCGCTGATAGTCTCATATAAATTCCTTTTTAATCATTCTGGAAATTTAATTTTCAGACGGCCTTGAGCTTTTATTACTATTACCGTTTTCCTTTTAACGAGGCAACTTTCACTGCCCCCATCAGTCGTTTGGTAAATGTTCCATCTTGGTAATAACGGATTTTCCCCACTTGCGCCGGATGTGACATACCTTCGTAAAGGATAATTTCCTTATCTTGGCTCATTGCCTTTAACTCTTGCGGCAGCATTAGTGCTCGACGTTCTTCGCTTTCTGAGACACTACGTTCGCGTCCACGGCTGACATTTTTTCTTTTCACTGTGGTATAACCCAGCATTTCAGAGTATTCGTTTGCATCCTGCTGTTCTCTAGGTGTATAGATGATTTGCAAAGCATGGTTAGTGATAATAGTACGCGCATATTCTTTGCCATAAACAGCATCCAGCTGGGCAACTGATTGGATAATCGGAAATAGGCGAATGTTGTAACCTGCCATATAGCTGACAGAATGAGCAATAATTTCAACTTTACCGATACTTGTGAATTCGTCCATTAACAACATACATTGGTGTTTTAAATCTGGATTATCCTGAGGCAGCTCTTTCGTATTTTGGTTGATAAGTTGAGAGAAAAAAAGGTTAACAATGACTCTTGATTCAGCAAGTTTGTTAGGAAGAATGCCGATATAAACAGTCATTTTCTTTTTACGTACGTCAGTCAACAGAAAATCATCAGCGGAAGTGGCGGCATCAATGACGGGATTAATCCATGGGTTTAAAGGTTCTTTAAATGTACCCATGATAGAACCGAAAGTTTCTTTTTCTTGAGAGATTAAACCGGAAAAAGCAGTTTTTGTAGCCTCGCTGAGGTATGGTTGTTGTGATAGAGAAGTGAAGTATTCCTTAAGTTCTGTTCCATTACCTGATGAAAGACGGTATATTTTTCCTAAGGTACAAGCCGGCTCATTTCCCTTACCCTCTATTGGAAAATCCGCCATTGCTTCATGTTCATCAAAACAATAAAGTGAAAACGCCAAAAACGCATTTCTTGCCTGCGCTACCCAAAACTTGTCACGACTATCTCCATCAGGATATAGCATTGCAGCTATCGACATTAAGTCCGATACTCGCTGGTCAGGATCGGAAGAAACATAGGTAAATGGATTCCAACGGTGCGTCCTTCCATCTTCGGCAAACGGGTTGAACAAATAGACTTCCTGACCTAATACTTCTTTGCGGTAGCCGCTAGTCAAATTGAAGTTCTCCTGTTTGATATCCAAAACTACTACCGATCCTTTATAACTTAACAGGTTCGGAATAACGATGCCGACACCTTTACCCGAACGTGTTGGCGCTGCCAACAATGCGAATTGCTGGCCATTGTAATGTAATAATTTGCCGTTGTATTTACCGACAACAATTGAAGTATCCGTTTGTTTGAAAAATCCTGCTTTTGTCAAATCAGCCATTCCAGCAAATCGTGCTTCCCCATGAAGACTTTGGGAGGCTGTACGCCAAATAGGAATTAAACCAAGCAGACCAATCAAAAAAGTAAAACCAAATCCAACAATTCCTGATGTTTTAATTTGCAGTGAATATTTGGCAACCTGAGGGATATCCAACGTATTATAGTATGTGAACCATGTTGTAAGCAGTAAGGGGGTTTTATCTAAGCCTAACCATTGCAGCAAGATAAAGCCTGAAAGGTAACAGCCTAAAATGAAAGAAATTAATAGTAAAACTACCGTAATAATAGATTTGTTTTTTAGAGTCATTTCAATACCTGTAGTCAAAGAAATAGATTATTTTAGTTTTCTAGTGAAGATATTAGTTTTCAGACAGCCTTAGGAGATGAGGAAAAGCTCAGTTCTACTAATGTGTAGTATGAAATTTATCACTCTCTTTTGGTGCTATCCTTGGCAGTTTCACTGTATATTTGAACTAAATATTTTTGAAATAAGTTTTAATAATTATGATACACCTCTCTATACAAACTCTTAGCACTATTTTTAACAATAGGGCTATAGATAGTAGTAGGACAAGAGGCTTAATCAGTAATCCTCTTTGTGATGAAAGCATAATAAGTAGGCCGTCTGAAAAAACAGACGGCCCTTTAAATTACTGCATAACCGAACTGAAATCAATGTCCTGGGCAGTATAAATATTAATCAAGGTCCCTTGGTTAATCGTTATTGTATTGGGACGAGCATTATTTCGCTCAAGCTGGCTGATAGCCTGTTGCTTCAATGTATTGGCTGTATCACTCTCGTAAGGATTAGTGGTAGTTGATGAGGATGTTGTAACTGTTTGTCCTTGTGGGCCATATTCAGTAGCAGCATATTTAAAAGCATCTGAAATCATACTAATCAATAAAGCCGATGCCAAACGTGATCCCCAATGAGACTTAAATTTACCAACATGGCCAGCCGCACCAAGATTATCTACACCAGGAGATTCAAGTGTTACATCAATCCCTTCAGGTGTTATGATTCGATTCCAAATAACCTCCATTCGTGGGCCGGTAGGATTGCTGGAACCATATTGTCCCATTACTTTCGAACCTTTCGGTAACAAGAGATATTTTCCACTGGCAGAGTATACAGGCTCAGTGATGATACAAGATGTAAATCCTTTTACTTCAGAAACAATTTTAGTTTCTAATACACAGCGTAAATAAGTACCTTGTAAAAGTAATTTATCCCTGTTATGCATATAACGAACAGCATTAGCTTGAGCTATGCTTGCTCCCGATTCTTTCTGAGCAGCCTCCCCATCTTCAACAAATTTAGAATCCGTGTTGGCATACATATCCACAGGCTGCACAGGAATATTAGGAATTATAGGTGGAGGGGTCTCTACTATCGGTGGAGATGGTATTTCTATTGGTGGTGTAACAGTTTCGGTAGTTTTAGAACTTTCTAAATCAGGCTTCTGCTCTTCCACTAAGTCAACTGGAGGTATCTCAGCAACTTGAGGCTCCGGAGCAGGTAAATCTGGTACAGTAACTACCTGAGGACGTTCTGGAGGGGGAGCTTCATCAGAACCACTAAATTGATGATAGGCAAATGCCCCTAGCCCAGCTAACCCAAAACCTGCAGCTACAATAAACGCAATAGCTTTTTTGTTGACTGTGCGATCAATAGGAGCATTTAGTTGAGGAGCATTCTCCTCAAGTCCCGCCAATTGTTCTTGTTCGTATTGGCTTGAATATAAATTTTGTGATGATTCACTATCTTTGTGATGTTCATTATTTAGCTTATCAGACATTCTTAATTCCTTTTTAATCCAACTACATCATTTCCATGTCTCAAAACTAAGAATGGATAAGTCCCATGGACAATAACTACATTACCTTCAACATTACTGTTTAAGACAAACTCAGCTCCTTTCTCTGATTTTCTGCCATAAACAGCAGGAAAATCACCTGTGAACTTGCCCTTATTCAAGTGGACATAGGTAAATCTGCCATCATCATAGACTTTTAAAGGAACTAGCCAACGAGATTTTTCATTTGCAGCCACATCATAATTAGTATTATAGATTTTAGAAGAATCATATTTCAGGCTATAACCAGCCAAAGTACTTGCACGAAGACTGAAATCCGTAGAATCGGGATATCTGAATTTAACTTGATAATTCACCCCTTTGTCTGAAGCTTCTGCTAAATTACCAACAACATTTTTCATAACCTTAAGCTCAAAAATATATTGGTGAGCCTGAGTACGAACAATAAGATTAGTATCAACTGCATCAGCCTTTGGACGCAGATAAAACACATTTTCTCTACGTACCAAATCCCATCCACCACTTAGGCCTGCACCAAAATCTTTAACCTTTTCACGAGAGTCAAGTTCAATTTGTGTGACTACGCCTTGTGCCGTATGAACAGGATAAGTTGTATTTTCTTGAAACGTATATTCTTGAATGGCTGCAGCATAGACGCTTCCTTGCAACAAACACGATGCTGCTGTTGCTAAAAACATTTTTCTTAACATTATTGATTTCCACTTTCAACAGATATAGGAGAAGCATTAGGAACATCATTATCTACAGATGTAGGAGCTTCTAACTGGGGCTGGGGTACACTTTGTACTTGTTGCTGAGCCTGGCTTTCAGATGATGTTCCTGCAGAAAGATAATCTGAAGATAAATCTTGAACAGGTGATTCACTAGCATCAGGATCAACACGATAAGACAATACCTGGAATCCCAGGGGATTTTTTAACCTATACTTTTCATCCATCTTCAAATTGCTATTATAAGTATAGGTCAGAGTAGCAACATTGCTATCCATAAATCTTGATATGCCAGTACTCTTATTTAATAAAAATCTTTGGAATCTTACTGTTGCGCTAGCATCGCGACCATCGGCCTTTCCACTATTATTAAGGACGATACTCAAAATCTTAACGCGAATTGACTGAGCAGACCCATAAAGATTAAATGGGCTATTCGGGTTACTTTTATTCATCAGATTGCGATAGCTGTCAGATACCCCTGCAACCGACATAGAATAAACTGTAGCCCAGTCATTATCATAAATAATCTGACTATCAAAAGATTCTCTAGCTATAATAAAGTGGGAAATATTACTCTTATTTACTGCTTCATTTTTAGTAATATCTAAATTATTCCAATCGCCGGCTAGTTTAGCAACAGTAGCTTGTCCCGTATAGACATCAGCCATAACAAGATAAGGTTCTTTTTCTTTCAGCGGCAAAATATAAAATAATCCGCCAAGCAGACACAAAGAAGAGAAGGTAGAAATACCGGCAACAATCCATGCCCTTTTCTCACTTTTTTTGCGGATATCAACCAAGGTCGTTTCAAAATCCAAAGATCTTTTTACAGCCTTTTGGATATTGCCATCAGTAGTATTTTTACTTGATTTGAACATATGTTTCCATTTTAATCTTGAGTTTTTACATCAGCTTTTGCTGATCTCTCATGTTTTTTCTTTCCACTGTTTTTCACAGCAACATCCATTCTCTTATGCGCCATAATGACACCATTTTGCACATAGAAAACCATCCCTTTATCTTCATAAAGTTTAGATAATTCACTTAAGGCATTATCAAGATCGGTATTTCGTATTGTTGATACTTTCTTATACAAAGTAAAATCAAGCGTATAGTCATAAACAACAGGCATCTTTGCCTCTTCTCCCCAACGCTCCAACAAACCTTTTACAGTTGTATCAAGTCGTGTTACTTGATAAACATGAGGTTTGACAAGAGGAATCTCAGTTACCTGATCAGGTAGTTCATTTAATGGCTTCCATGAACTTGGGAAATCTGGAGCAGACTGATTTACACAACCTGCCATTAGCGCGCCCACACTAGCAGACAGCAACAGCGTTCTTAAAAGAAACATACATAGCACCTTATAAAACAACTTAAGTTACAACCAAAGCGTCTTAAATTAAAAATGAAGAAAAGACAATTCATGTTTGGTTATTTTTATTGATTAAAATCTTGTGAATTATTTTAATCTGTGCTAAATTTCGCGTCAATACAAATTCATATTTTCATCTCTACTATCATGTTTTTTTCCTGCACTGACTTAGCTGTTCCTCATGACGTCATGCATCATGTTGTGAGAGTTGAATCCTCAGGTAATCCATATGCTATAGGTGTTGTAGGTGGCCGACTACAAAGACAACCGAAAAATTTGGCTGAAGCAGTTGCTACTGCCAAGATGTTGGAACAAAAAGGATTTAACTTCTCCTTGGGACTAGCTCAAGTTAATCGATACAATTTAAAAAAATACGGATTGCATTCCTACGAACAAGCATTCCAAGTATGCCCAAACGTCAAGGCAGGTTCTCATATATTGCGAGAATGCTACAATCGAGCAAAAGATTGGGGTAAATCTTTCAGCTGCTATTATTCTGGTAACTTTGTAACTGGCTATAAGCACGGATATGTACAAAAAATTTTTTCATCTATGGGGAGAAGGGGAAAAGCTAATCCACAAAATGCCATCCCAGTCATCAACAATACCGTAAATGCTTCACGCCCTATATTGCAAATGACAGCGCAACAGCCTAACCGCCAAAATTCGACAGTTGCCACCGATCTACAATCATATCCGGCTACTGTACCCAAAAAACAACATAGCCTACGAGACAATAATGCTGTACAAGCGCAAAGCAATATTTACACAGATAGTGCAGCAGTCTTCTAGACAATACGATTTTTTTCCACATCAACCTGTAATAAACATAGGAAATTTCAAATGAAAAACACTCAGATCCAAAAAAAATCCCGCTTTACTGCTGAAAACGTTGCAACAGCAGCTTTTGTTGCTGCAGCATTTTTAGCACCGACAATAGGTATGGCAGCCGATGATTTCACCTCAGCTTCTGGCGGTGCCTGTAAATTTATTAAAAATATTCATACCGTATTGAACTTGATGTCCGTTGCCGTCGTAACCATCGCCATCATCTTTGCCGGTTACCAAATTGCTTTTGCTCACAAACGCATTTCCGACGTTGCTCCTATTTTGATTGGTGGTGTGTTGATTGGTGCAGCTGGTCAAATTGCAAAAATGCTGGTTGGTAATGCAGACTCCTGCTCTGCAGGTACAACTTCAGCAATGATGCAAGTATTGCAATTCTTTGCATAATTATTCATTATGCAAAAAAACATCGTTTTTCGAGGATGTACACGTCCGGCAACCTTTCTCGGCGTACCCTATATACCTTTCTTTATAGGGGCCGGCTCAGGATTATTAATGGGAATGTACTTCAATTTGTTTTTTTTGCTAACCATCCCATTCATCATTCTGATTATGAGGCAGATGGCTAAGCGAGATGACATGATTTTTCGTTTTCTAGGCTTACGCCTGAAATTTAGGCTTAAAGCCAGAAATCGAGAAGAGTTTCCTGACACATGGTGCTTCTCGCCTAACGAGTACCGCAACAATCCTCCCAAACAATGACAACAAAACGTCCGACAGATACTTTTTTCTGTCGGACAATTCCAACACAAAAAACAAATAAAATGTTTACTCCTGACGCATCAATTAGTCAATTCGTATCCCTCTCCACTCATGTCTCTCCAACCATTGTCAAAACCACTGGTGGAGACTACCTGACAACATGGCATTTGTCTGGCCTTCCCTTCGTAGGTCGTGAAGAATGGGAGCTTGAGCACAAGCACAATACATTTAACCGTCTGCTCCAATCCTTGCGTGCCCCCGACTACGTAAATGTCGCCTTTTGGGTACATGACATTCGACGTCATCGTAGTATCGATTTACGTCCTGAATTTCAAGAGTCTTTCAACCAAAGCCTCTCTGATCGTTATTTCTCTCGACTCTCCCAAGAAAAGCTCATGAATAACGAGCTTTACTTGACCATGATTTATCGCCCAGTTGTCGATGGCAAAAAGTTCGTTGATAAATCGGGTAATATCGATCGTCTCAAAGCCGAGCAGGAACAAGCTATTGGTACACTTAACGAATTAGCAACCAACCTTGAAGCTGTTCTCAAAGACTACCATCCATACCGACTTGGTATGTACGAAGGTAAAAACGGGACTGTATTCTCTGAAACCCTCGAACTTTTCGGTTACATCCTTAACCGCGTTAACGAGCCAGTTCCTGTACTTCCTGCACCAGTTTACAACTACTTACCCCTCAGCCGACATCTCTTTTCTGCCAAAACCGGCGACTATATCGTCCGTACTCCTGAGGGTAAAAACCACTACGGTGCCATACTCAACCTTAAAGAATATCCTGATGGTACCTACCCTGGGATACTGAATGGTCTCAAATATTTGGATGTTGAATACGTCATCACCCATAGCTTCAGCCCAATGAGCCGATACGATGCTATGAAAACCCTCGAGCGCACTCGTGGCATGATGATCTCTTCCGGCGACAAATCCTTTACCCAAATTGCAGAACTCGACCATGCAATGGACCAGCTGGCATCTGGCAATTTTGTCCTTGGCGGCTACCATTTTAGCCTTGCTATCTACGCCGACAGCCAAGAGCAACTTTCCCAAAACATTGCCTCTGCCCGAGCCGAACTTTCCAATGCAGGCTTCGTAACGACCAAAGAAGACTTGGCCGTCTGCGCCGCATATTATGCCCAACTTCCAGGCAACTGGAACTACCGCACTCGCATTGCCAACCTCTCATCGTTAAATTTCTTGGGCCTCTGTCCTCTTCACAACTTTGCCGTTGGTAAACGTGAGGGCAACCCATGGGGGCAATGCGTTACCGTTCTTCAAACAACCAATGGTCAGCCCTACTACTTCAACTTCCATGCAACCCTTGAAGGTGAAGATTCCGAAGGTGAAAAAGCCATTGCCAACACCATGGTTATTGGTAAGTCCGGTACAGGTAAAACAGCCCTTATCAACTTCCTCCTTAGCCAGGTACAAAAATACGATCCCAAACCCACTATCTTCTTCTTCGATAAAGACCGTGGTGCCGAGATCTTCGTCAGAGCTTGCGGCGGTGCTTATATGGCGCTGGAAAGCGGTCAGCCGACCGGCTTCAACCCCTTCCAATGCGAAAATACAGAGGCAAATGTCCAATTCCTCTGTGGCCTTATGAAGCAATTAGGTGGCAAGGCGCACTATTCAGCAGCAGAAGACGACGATATCCTGCGCGCCGTTCGAGCCATGCTCGATACCCCAATGGCACTGCGCAGTATTTCTAACTTCCAAAAATCGCTGCCTAATACCGGCGACGATTCCCTCTATGCCAATATCCGCAAATGGACTAGAGGAAACAGTCTCGGCTGGGTCTTTGATAACCCTCAGGACAAAATCGACTTCAGTGGTGCCAACATCATCGGCTTTGACTACACCGATGTGATTGAAAATCCTCAGGTACGCGATCCAGTCATCGGTTATCTTATTCATCGAATGGAAGAGCTTATCGATGGTCGCCGCTTTATCTACATCATGGATGAATTCTGGAAAATCCTTGATGGCGAAGGCGGCTTAAAAGAGTTTGCCAAAAACAAACAAAAAACCATCCGTAAGCAAAACGGTATGGGTATCTTTGCCACCCAGTCTCCGGAAGACGCCCTCAAAAGCGATATTTCTGCAGCACTGATTGAGCAGACAGCTACCATGATACTGCTGCCAAATCCGAATGCAGATAAAAAAGACTACATTGATGGACTGAAGCTGACCGACTCAGAGTTCCAAGTGATTAAAAGCCTGGACGAGCGCAGCCGCTGCTTCTTGGTCAAACAGGGCCATGCTTCCGCAGTATGCCAGCTCAACCTGCGCGGATTTGACGATGAATTGGCAGTCATCTCCGCCAGTACCGACAACATCGACATCATGGACGGCATCATCAAGAAAACGGCCGAACGTCTTGGTGTCGGCATCGATGCGGTAAGACCGGAGGATTGGTTACAGACCTTCTACGATGAACGTAAGGGTTCTGGTAAGAAAGCAAGCGCCAATGTGATGCGCAATGCGGATTAGTCGTATAGACGAATAAACTCAAAGGCCGTCTGAAAGCAGCAAGTATTTCAGATGATCCTTACTGAAAAACAAAAAACTTGGATACGTTTAAATAATTTAAATTAAGAAAGATTGTAAATAAATGAAAAACTCAATGAAAAAACTGGCAGCAGTTTTAGTGTGCGCAGGAATGCTGGGAAATACATCCGTAATGGCAACAGGTATTCCCGTATTCGATGGAGCAGCGATGACCAATGCCTTCCAGCAGCTGATGAACTGGCAGGCTCAATTATCCGCTCTCACTCGTGGGGGGTTGGACAAATTAAAAGGCGCAGATACAAATGTTCGAGAATCTTCTCAAGTAAAAAGAATGTTTGAACGACGCAAGAAAAAATGTAGGGCAATACAACGTGACAACCCTGCTTCGGGTACGATTTGTCTAAAAATTACAGAATTAGAACAAAATAAATATGACCTTTTGATTGAAATAGATGACGATCTTAAAAAAGATTTTGACAGAATCAATGGCTTGGTAAAATCTCAAGGCAAATCAGCAAATTCAATGGCTGCTGCAACCCCTTTGTCTAAAGACACGAAAGGTTTTAATTACTCGAATCAGGCAGGTAAAGCTGAAACTGCCGAAAACAATGTACAGATACAAGTAAATGCCCTAATTGCCAAGTACAATCAGTACAAGAACAAAATTGAATTTTTAGACAGCCAGATTGCACAATACAACTCAATGCGCAAAATGCTGACCAAAGAACAGCTTACCGGCAGCAGTTTGAACAAAAACATCACTAAAGGAGTTACATACGGCAAACTGACTGAAGCTACGAATCGCTTTAGAAAAAAAGCAAAAGACGTAGTTGATGATAGAAAAGAAATCGAAAGCAAAACCAAACCGATCTATAAACCCAATTGAGTATAAGGCCGTCTGAACCGGATCGGTTTCAGACGGCCCAAACAAATCGATCATCTCATCGTTTTACAAAAATTAATCGAAAGCTCATCTCATTATGATGGATTTACTCCTTTATACCGGCATTCGCGACTATCTTTATGCGCGAATCGGCTACTTTACCGAAGTAGTCTTATCTAAAAACTTAAACCTCGCCCTTACAATGGTTTTGGCATTGCTGACATTATGGATTATGGTTCAGGGCTATCTGATCGTAACAGGTCGGAGTCAGGAAGGCCTCAAAGGATTTATTTTTAACCTTGGTAAAAACTATGTTGTTATTGCCATTGCACTTGGGGTCTCCTTAGGCAGCAGCTTTAGCGTCCGTGTATTGACTGATAATCTTGCCAATGGCATCAGTCAAGTTATGCATGGCAATAACGATTTCGGCAGCGAGTGTCTGACCGAACAGACCTCCTATATTACCGGCTGTAAAATCGACTTAAACCTGAAAACAACTCAACTTGTCCTATCTAGCCTTTCTGCCATCGATACCGCAGATGATGATCATCTGGAAGATAAGCTTTCCGAAGCCAAATGGTTTGCCGGAGTAGGTACGGCAGGTCCTGCCGTCGTGGCAGGCACCATGCTCATCATGTACCGTATCGCGATTTCCCTGTTTGTCGGTTTCGCGCCCATCTTTATTTTATGCCTCCTGTTCAAAAGAACCGCCCCGCTGTTCCAAAAATGGCTATACTTCGGATTGGCAACCATCTTCTCCAGCGTCTTGCTCGGCGTCATGGCGGAGATTTCCATGGACTTGGTGGGCCACTTATTCGGCGGCGCGGCAGCCGGCAAATTTGTGGCAACCGTCATCGGTGAAGGCGGCACAACCGGCATTATGGAAACCGTTACCCAACAGCTGGGCTTGGGTCTGATGCTCTCCACCCTGCTGATTACCGTACCACCTATGGCGGGTATGTGGTTTAACGGTGTGATGGGCAGCTTCAGTGCTTACTCAGTTATCGGCAATGGAAATGGAAATCGCCAAGAAGTTCCGCCGCATTTGGATGGTGGTGCTAGCAGGCAAGCTAATTATAATGTTCAGAATGCAGCTGGTAATTCGTCCGATAATGCAACTGTTGGCTTAGATCAACGCTATAAGTGGACAACTGGTGACAGCCAGACAGGAAGTACAACTACCGATACCATGAAACAACCCGGACAACCCGGCAAAGGAAGTAAACCATCCTAGTATTTCTACATTTAAATATTAAAAATATTTAAAAAAAAAACAAAAGATTGGATTCATAATGAAAAAATTGCTTTTTGTATTGTTAGGACTGACAAGCCTGAATATTTATGCTGCTGACCCCGTAACTAGAGGAGCATTACAAAACAATCCGGCGCTGTGTCAGTATGGCTACAATCCCAACTGTGCGTCGTCTCATCAGTATCAACAAAATCAACCTACGGAAATTGTTAACATCAACGTCCCGTCAAAATACGGAGCATGGGCAGTTAATCCTAAAACAGGTATATCAGGTGGGGCACTCGAGATGGATTCACTTGCCGCTGCAAAAAAACTAGCCATTAAAACCTGCGAAGAGTATGGAAAAAATAAACCGTGTAAAGTTTTGGCTTGGGTTCGAAATGGCTGTATAGCAGTTGCTCAAAGAAAAGATGGAAAAGTCTTTTTTGGAATAACTTCCCCAGGCTTGGCTGAAACGGAAGCTTTGAGAAAGTGCCAAGCTTCAGGAAGGTTTCAATGTGTAATTAAAACTCCCGAAGGCTGCTCTATGCCTAAATTCTAATAGACCCAAAGCCGTCTGTTGTTCAGATGGCCTTTGATATCCCCCTCTAATTACCAATTTAATTTTAACGAGTACGACACGATGAAACATTTATCCATTTTTGTTTTAACAGCGGCTCTGCTGCCGTTTTCTGCCTCTGCCATCAACGCTTCAGATATTGCCGGCAAGCTGCTGACTGGCGATAAAAAATATGCCTGCGAGGCCATTACCTGCCTGACTTCTCCGGGTACGCCACCTAAAGAATGTAACCCTGCACTACACAGGTTCTATTCCATTCACCATAAATACGCGCAAGATACCATCAGCGCCCGCCGCCGCTTCCTCCAGCAGTGTCCTGCTTCTCGTGACAAAGAGATTGCGCCTATTATCGAAATAGTCGTACATCGATAATCTATCTACACAAAGGCCGTCTGAAATTCAGACGGCCTTTTGTAAATAGTCGGTTTCGCGCCTATCTTTATTTTGTGCCTCCTGTTCAAAAGAACCGCCCCGCTGTTCCAAAAATGGCTATACTTCGGATTGGCAACCATCTTCTCCAGCGTCTTGCTCGGCGTCATGGCGGAGATTTCCATGGACTTGGTGGGCCACTTATTCGGCGGCGCGGCAGCCGGCAAATTTGTGGCAACCGTCATCGGTGAAGGCGGCACTACCGGCATTATGGAAACCGTTACCCAACAACTGGGCTTGGGCCTGATGCTCTCCACCCTGCTGATTACCGTACCGCCTATGGCAGGTATGTGGTTTAACGGTGTAATGGCCTCATACTCCGGATACAATGCAATGCAGGGTTGGGGAGCGGGTCAGCCTGCTACTCCGCCGGGGATGAATAGCCAACAGCAGCAGAACAATTATAATTATATTGCACAGAATAAGACTGGTAATCCTACTGGTAATTCTACAGAAGATACCGTTCTGCGACAAAGCAGTTGGACAACTGGTGGCAACCAATCCGAAAGAACAACTACCGATGCCATGAAGCTACCTGGTCAGCCACGTAAAGAAGATAAAAAATCATAGTATTACTTATGGAGTAGTAGACTGATAAAGATTCAAATCATAAATCATAAATAGATTGGACTTGAAATGAAGAAAATGCTTTTTGTATTATTAGGACTGGCAAGTCTTAATGTTTATGCTAACGGCTGTGGTGGAGAATACCAACCAGCAACTGGAACATGCCGTATTATTGACAGCTCGGGCAGACAAATTCTATATAATGTGGGTACTCCACAATCTTCTAGCGGCTCTGCTCAGAGTCAACCTAGAGTTATCAATATCCATGTCCCTTCAAAATACGGAGCTTGGGCAAGTAATCCCAAAACAGGCCTTGCAGGTGGTGCACTTGAGATGGACTCACTTGAAGCTGCCAAAAGAGAAGCTATTAAAACCTGTGAACGAGGTGGACAAAATAAACCATGCAAAGTTAGGGTCTGGGTTCGAAACGGCTGTATTGCTGTTGCTCAAGGAAAAGATGGTAAAAAATGGAGAAATTTTTTCGGTATAACCGATCCTGGTCTTGCAGAAGCGGAAGCCTTAAGGAAATGTCAAGCATATGGACTTCCGCAATGTAAACTCGTTGTAGAAGAAGGTTGCTCACTACCTAAATTCTAATAGACGAAGTACCGTCTGTTGTTCAGACGCTCCTTGATTCTTTCCTCTAATTCTCTAATTTCTTTTAACGAGTAAAATACTATGAAACACTTATCCATTTTTGTTTTAACAGCGGCTCTGCTTCCGTTTTCTATGCCTGTAGTCAACGCTTCTGATATTGCCGGTAAACTGCTGACAGGCGATAAAAAATATGCCTGCGAGGCCATTACCTGCCTGACTTCTCCGGGTACGCCGCCTAAAGAATGCAACCCTGCACTGCACAGGTTCTATTCCATTCACCACAAATACGCGCAAGATACCATCAGCGCACGCCGCCGCTTCCTCCAGCAGTGTCCTGCTTCCCGTGACAAAGAGATTGCCCCTATTATCGAAATAGTCGTACATAGATAATCTCTCTACTCCCAAAGGTCGTCTTTTGTTCAGACGGCCTTTTCTCTTCTCAAAATAGGTTAGATTTCAAAACTCTTCAAATACAACCTAATCTTCTGTTCAAATTATTTATATTCTAAACTTACAGGCTTAATCTCATCTTTGCCGATATAGGTTAAGGCTTTTATATAGGCATAAAATGCCGTCTGAAACAACTTGGCACCATCCGCAAACTGAGTCAGACAAATAAAGAATGGTTTGCTTAGCTATAATTTTTTTCGTTTTATCCCACTAAAGCCGACGTCATACTAAGCGATCCTGCAATCACCTTATCGTTGAAAAACGTAATCTCGTCTTGTGGTTCGCGTAATGCCATGATGTACAGTAATGGCAAGTAATGATCCGGAGTTGGCACTGAAAGCTCGGCCTTTTCGTCTAGCTGCTCATAATGCACCAAAGCTTCATCATCTCGTGTTGTAATCGCTTGATTGACTGCATCGCGGAAAGCAAACGCCCAGTCATATCCTGCACCGATGTGATTGATATGCTTCCAACTGATCGCCCTCAGATTATGTACAATATTGCCGCTGCCGATAATCAGCACGCCTTGTTCTCGTAAAGCAGCTAACTTTTTCGCTAAATTGAAATGCCATTCTGCCGATTGCAAACGGTTAAGGCTAAGTTGCACCACAGGAATATCGGCATCAAGATACAGATATTTCAACACCGCCCATGCGCCGTGATCAAAGCCACGCGTTGGATTTAGTTCGACATTTTCAGGCTGTAATAATGACCGCACTTGCTCCGCCAACTCAGGCGAACCGGGTGCGGGATATTGCATTTGGCTGAGCTCTTCAGGAAAACCGTAGAAATCGTAAATCATTTCTGGATGTTCACCAGACGTAACCTGCAAACGGCTGCTGTACCAATGCGCTGAAATCATCAAAATGGCTTTTGGTTTGGCAAACTTTTGCATAATTAGGCTGAAATTCTGATTGAATGGGTTTTCTTTATCTAACACATTCATCGGGCTGCCATGCCCAACAAACAATACAGGCATTTTTTTCATGATTTACTCCTCGTTATCGGATACAGCGGATTGTACGGATAAATTTTTATTCAAAAAATACCGGTTTACGAACAACATCTTTTACTGATAAGAAATCATGACTGATAGGGGCTTGAGTTTCTGAGAGAATATGTAGGATAAGGATTTATATAAAAAGCCGTCTGAACATTTTATTTCAGACGGCCAAAATTTCTTTATTTCTGTATTGACAGAAATAAAAGATAAAAATAGAATACCATCACTATGAAACTAAATCCGACCACTGAAAAATTTATCCTCCACTGGGGCGAAATGGGTACCAAATGGGGCGTAAACCGTACCGTTGCGCAAATCCATGCCCTGCTCTACATCTTAGGCAGACCGATGAACGCCGAAGAAATTACCGAAACGCTCGGCGTAGCGCGCTCCAATGTCAGCAACAGTATCAAAGAGCTGCAAAACTTGAGACTGGTGCATACCGTGCATATCTTGGGCGACAGGCGCGATCATTTTGAAACTTCGGATGATGTCTGGACTTTGTTCCGCACCATTGCAGAAGTGCGTATGCAGCGTGAAATCGAACCGACACGGCAATTTTTGCAAAGTCTGATCGACAGCCCTGAATTTAGCCAGGAAAATGAAACTGCTAAGCAGCGAATCCAACAAACCCATGATTTCATCAGTACGCTGACCGTGTGGGCAAATGAAATGCTGAAGCTTTCTACTTCAACCATGGTGAAAATTCTGAAAATAGGCGCGGGGATACAGAAATTTTTCCGATGATGGTAATGGACTTGTGAGCAATAAACACAGGCAATATTATTTTAGGATATGGAAACATGCACATGGCGACCTTGTATGGGCATGTTTATCTGAAGCTTAATGTTCCTTGGTAGATTTTGAATCAATGGATATGGATTTCCCTCCTAAAGAAACAATCCAGAAGAGTATCTAAAATTTTTTATTCTATAATTTCTCTTTTGACAGAAATTATAGAAATTTCAGACTGATTATATTTTAAACTGAAATGAAATTAGGAAACCAATATGTCCGACCACACTACGCACACCCTCCCCGCCTACCTGTCTTACTCGATGGGGCTGCTATGGCTCTGGAGCGGTACCCAGCCTCTGTTTTTCATGCCTGAAATGTCATTGGATTTGCTGCATTCGGTCGGCATTCCCGATCCGTTGCAATGGCCGACATTAATTGCCGCTTCACTATTGGATATCAGTTTTGCCTTTTTATGCTTCAGCCGCTTTCGCTCCCGCTCTGCAATATGGTTGCTGCAATTGATAACCGTCGCGGCATACAGCCTGATCATTGCCTTCAGACTGCCCGAAATGTGGGCGCATCCATTTGCGCCTTTGGTAAAAAACCTGCCGATTATGGCTACTTTGTTTTTCCTGTATCAATCCGTAGGAGATAAAAAATGAACACCTATTTAATCGTTAAAACCCTGCACATCATCTCGGCTACCTTAATGGTCGGCACCGGTTTTGGTACAGCGTTTTACCTCTTTTGGGCAAACCGCAGCGGTTCGGTTGCCGCGCAGTCGGTCGTCTCGCATTGGGTCATCAAAGCAGATTGGTGGTTTACAACCCCCGCCGTTATTTTCCAACCCTTATCCGGCTTATGGATGCTGTATGAACGCGGCTACACTGTTGCCACCATGCTGGAACAAAATTGGGTATGGATGACGCTTGCCTTATACATCTTTTCAGGCATTTGCTGGCTGCCGGTTGTCTGGCTGCAAATCCGCATGGCCAAGATTGCCGAAAAAGCACATAAAGAAAACGCAGATACCATTCCGGAGCCCTACTGGCGTTACGCCAGACGCTGGGAATTGCTCGGCTACCCTGCATTTTGCGCCACTATTGTGATTTACTTCCTGATGGTGATGAAACCGATTTAAAGGTTTTCAGACGACCTCAGCAACAATATAAAGAAAAACATATGAACATCATCATTTTCGGAGGCAGCGGCTTTATCGGCAGCCGTACCGTTCAAATCCTCAAAGAACAAGGTCACCAAGTTTGCACGCCCGACCGCCGCGCCTTCGATTTTCTTCATCCCAATGAAACAGCCGCACGCCGTTTATTGGAAGGGCAAGACGTTCTCATCAACTGCATAGGCATCATGAGCCGTCATACCGAAATACTCGAAACAGTACACCACCACACGCCCAAACAGCTCGCCGTATGGGCAAAAGCAGCAGGCATAAAACGCTGGGTGCAACTATCTGCACTGGGTGCCGATCCATCTCAGTCCATCAACTTTGTCGGCAGCAAAGGGCGTGGCGATGATGCCATTACTCAAAGCGGCATACCGATTGCCATAGCCAGACCATCCGTTGTTTACGGTCGAGGGGGAACCAGCTGCGAACTGTTCATCAAACTAGCCGGCCTCCCTTTGCTTCCTCTGCCGGAAGGCGGACACTTTCATTTGCAGCCCGTACATCTTGCCGATGTTGCCGAAGGTTTGGCGAAACTTGCCGTCCAAACCGACACCGACCATAGCATCATCAATATGACCGGCAGCCAAACGCTGACTTTGGCAGAATACCTGACCACCATCCGCCAAACCCTGCACCATAAACCGCCGCAACGTATCCTACCCGTTCCCCTGCGTCTGATTAACCCTGCGCTACCATTGGTAAACATCCTCAGCAACGGCATTATCAGCCGAGACAGCTTCGCCCTACTCAAGCAAGGCTCATGCACCGACTATTCTGATTTTGCAGCTTTGCTAGGCAGGAAACCATTGGCTGCAGAAAACTTTGCCGGTTGCCTATAATTTATTTAACTTTAAAATGACAAAACAAAGGCCGTCTGTTGTTCAGACGGCCTAAAGCTTTTATAAAATACTTTATTGCAAAACAATTCAGTTTTTTATCGGCTTATTGCTTCTACCTACCCAACTACAAAGGCTGGGACAAATCGTTTTCCGTGTTGTAGCTGATAAAATCCTGCTCATGAGGGAAATGGACAACTCTTGCGCGCTGTTGCTGCAGCCAGCCGCGGATGCTGCGCATTCCTGAATAAAGGTATGGCACGGTGCTTTGTAGGATTTGCGGCCGGATAAACATCACGCTGTAATGCGGTCTGGCAGGGGTCTCCACATAGAACGCATTGCACAATGGCGTGCGCCGCGCGATGGTTTCAAACTGGGAAACCAAGTTTTCCGGCAAACGCGGCATATCGCAGGATACGATAAGCAGCCAGTCGGCAGTGGCAATTTGCAAATCGTTGGCGGCAGTGCACAAAGCGGCTAGAGGGCCGTAATGCTGCCATTGGCGCGCATCAGAGAAAACGTGCGCGCTGCGTTGGGCGTAAGATTCAAGGTTGCGGTTGGCACTGATGGCGATATGGCTGACTTGGGGGCGGATTTTTTCAATAACATGATCTATCAAGGCTTTGTTGTGCCATTGCACCAACCCCTTATCGACACCTCCCATCCGGCTTCCCTGCCCGCCGGCCAATATCAGTGCGAAAATTTTCATTTTGGTAGTCCTTTGAGAAGCAGAGTATGGAGTGTGGTTCAAGATGTTGTGTTTATTGGATAAGTTTCAAGGTTTCAGGCCGTCTGAAACCTTATTTTTATGATTTAATTCACTTGAGATGAATTTTATCATAACATGATTTTACATTAAACCCCTGTTTTTTCTTATCATAACCATACAATTATTTTAGACAGGTTGTTTATAGACCGAAAGAATGATATTTTTATAAGATTATCGGATTAGTTCCCTGCGTGCTTTATGCGATTATTCTCCGGATCTTCAGACGGCCTGAGCCTGTCTTCGCGTTTAAAACTGCTGACTTTTTTATGGGTCAGTTCGGCGTTTTTGTCGATTGCCTTTACCCTGCTGCTTTCTTGGCGTTTGGAAAGCGCGGCCAAAACGATTGAAGATGCGGGCAGTTTGAAAATGCAGGTGTACCGTTTGGCTTACATGGCAAGCGTCCGAACACCCAATGCGCAAATTGACAACCAAATCAAAGAATTTGAGCGTACGCTGGCCAATGTGACGCAAAGCGATGCCATTCATCCGCTGATTCCGTCTCAAATGCCGTTGGCTTACGACTTGATTCAATCGATGCTGTTGATTGATTGGGAATCCAATATCAAGCCGTCTTTGCAACATTACGAGCGCCCGACCCAAATCGGCCTGTACCGTTTTGCCGGCAACATCGAGCTGTTTTTACAGGCGATGGAAAATGCCAACGAGCAAAATACCTTGTGGCTGCGCCGCTTTCAAATGGCAATGATGCTGATGATTGTTGTGGCTGCAGGCTTGATGATTGTTTGGCATTATTCATGGATTATCCGGCCCTTGGAAAAATTGCGTGATGGCGTAGAAACCATCAGCAAAGGACATTTCGGCGTTCAAATCGAGACAGACCAGATCCGTGAGTTTGCCCAAGTAAGCAAGGGCTTCAACCAAATGAGCCGCCGTCTGCATACGCTTTATACAGACCTGGAAGGACAAGTTGCCAAACAAACCCAAGACTTGGCGCGGCAAAACCGTGATTTAACCCTGCTCTACCAAACCACGCGCAATCTGCACCAAACCTTTACACCGCAACAGGCGGCAGAAGAATTTTTAACTCAGATTCTGCCTGCGTTTTCAGCTTTGGGCGGTACGGTATATCTTTCCGATGAGGAGCGGAAACGTTCTGATTTAGCGGCAAGCGTCGGTGAAACTGAAGAAGGAAATCGTGTAGAATTTCCAATCGTTTATCAAGACGAACAGCTCGGCATACTGACCCTATATTTTTCAGACGGCCATATGCCTGACGAGCAAGACGAAAAACTGCTGCATACTTTAAGCGGACAGCTGGGCATTTCCATCGCCAACAACCGCATGGAACAAGAGCGCCGCCTGCTTGCAGTCTTGCAGGAGCGTAACTTGATTGCGCAAGGTTTGCATGACAGCATCGCGCAAGCTTTGACCTTTTTAAATTTGCAGGTACAAATGCTGGAAAGCGCGTTTGCCTCAGACCAACGCGAGCAGGCCGAAGAAAATATCGGCTTCATCAAAGACGGTGTGCAGGAATGCTACGAAGACGTACGCGAACTTTTGATGAATTTCCGCACCAAAATCAGTAATAAAGATTTTCCTGAAGCGGTAGAATCGCTGCTGGCGCGTTTTGAACGACAAACCGGTATTCCAGTTGATTTAAAATGGCAGGACGACGGGCAGGCTTTGAATTATGATGAGCATTTGCAGATTATCTTCATCTTGCAGGAAAGCCTGTCCAATATCCGTAAGCACGCGCGTGCGCAACATGTCAGCGTCGAAATTGCCAACCACGGCGATTTTGTCATGACGATTCGGGACGACGGCGCAGGCTTTAATAAAGAACACCTATCAAACCGGCCTTCAGGCGAACATGTCGGCTTGGGCATTATGCAGGAACGGGCCCAACGGATTAACGCAGAATTGGCCATTACATCGCAGATTGGACAAGGTACGGCGGTTATGCTGACTTTGTCGCAACAAATGAGAACAGCATCATGACGATTAAAATTACCCTTATTGACGACCACACCCTATTTCGCAGCGGTATCAAGGCCTTGCTTTCGCGCCAGCCTGATTTTGAAGTCGTTGGCGAAGCATCAGACGGCCTAGCCGGCGTAAAAATGGTTGAGCAGCTCAAGCCTGATGTGGTTTTGCTGGACTTAGATATGCCGGTCATGAACGGCCGCGAAGCATTAGCCCAAATTTTAAGTATCAATCCGCAGCTGACTGTCATCATGCTGACTGTTTCCGAAGACAGCGACGATTTGACCGAATGTATGCGTATGGGTGCAAAAGGCTTTTTGCTGAAAAACATCAACGCCGACTTCCTATTGGAAAGCATCCGCAAAGCTGTCGATGGCGACAATGTCTTCTCTCCAGAAATGACCAGCCGCTTGGTGCAATCGCTGATTTCTCCATCTCCTTCCCGCTCCGACCATCTGCTGGAGCAACTGACTCCGCGCGAGATGGAAATCTTGGGCTATCTTGCCGCCGGACACAGCAACAAAATCATTGCCCGCCATTTGAATCTGGCAGAGTCAACCGTCAAAGTGCATGTGCAAAACCTGTTACGCAAGTTGAACCTAAGCAGCCGTGTTCAAGCAGCGGTTTATGCGGTGCAACACAAAGTACCGCAACCGGTATTGTCTTAAAAGGGCCGTCTGAAACCTTCTTTTTAAAAGGTTTCAGGAAAAGCGTTTATTCGCTATAATCACGCCGATTTATATGCAGGGTTGTCTGATTCTTTCAGACGGCCTTTTTGTTTGATTTCTCACTGATTTAAAACAACATGTCCGAAAACATTCCAGAAAATACGCCCGAAAATACCGTTCCTGAAGAACACAAACGCAGCATCCGCAGTTTCGTCTTGCGCCAAGGCCATATGACCGCGGCCCAACAGCGCGCCATCGATACGATGTGGCCGCAATTCGGTGTGGACTTCCAAGAAGCCCCTTTGGATTTGAACCGCGCTTTTGGACGGGACAACCCTAAAGTTTTGGAAATCGGTTTCGGTATGGGCGTCGCAACGGTGGAAATCGCCAAACGTCTGCCCGATACCGACTTTTTAGCGATTGATGTTCACGGCCCGGGCGTCGGTAATATCTTGAAGCTGATTGAGGAAGAACACATTTCCAATATCCGCGTGATGCGTCATGATGCGGTGGAAGTAGTGGAAAAGATGCTGGAAGACGGTTCTTTAGACGGCATTCATATTTTCTTCCCCGACCCTTGGCACAAAAAGCGCCACAATAAACGCCGCTTGGTACAAGTACCGTTTGTTGAAAAGCTGCTGCCCAAACTCAAAAGCGGCGGCTATGTCCATATGGCGACCGACTGGGAAGAATATGCCGTGCAAATGCTGGAGGTTTTGAGCAGTTTTGACGCTTTGCAAAACACGGCTGCCGATTACGCCCCTACGCCCGATTATCGTCCTGAAACCAAATTTGAAGCCCGAGGCAAACGATTGGGTCATGGCGTTTGGGACTTGGTGTTCCGTAAGAAATAAAGCCGAACATAAAACACAAGGCCGTCTGAAAAGTTTCAGACGGCCTTTTATCTTACTGATTAAGCCAAGAAAAGTTTATAAGCCGGATTATCGGTTTCTTCTTTATAAACATAACCCAAGCTCTCCAAGAAGTCGGTAAATGTTTCATTGTCGCTTTCAGGTACATCGATACCAACCAAAATACGGCCGTAGTCCGCACCATGATTGCGATAATGGAACAAAGTGATATTCCATTCGGCGCGCATATGGTTCAAGAAACGGGACAATGCACCGGGGCGCTCAGGGAATTCAAAGCTGACCAAGCGTTCGCTGGATACTTTTTCCGTACGTCCGCCAACCATGTAACGGATATGGATTTTGGCGATTTCGTCATTGGTCAGGTCAACATTCGGCAAACCCGCGTCAGCCAGTTGTTTGCTGATAACGGCCAAGTCTTGCGCACCGGCAGTTTGCAGACCGACAAAAATATGAGCATTGTTGTCGTTGCCGTAGCGATAGTTGAACTCGGTAATGTTCCGACTACCCAAGACATTGATAAACTTAAGGAAGCTGCCTTTTTCTTCAGGAATGGTAACGGCAAAAATACCTTCGTTACCCTCGCCCAGCTCACTGCGTTCTGAAACATGGCGCAGGCGGTGGAAGTTCATGTTGGCACCACTGGTGACGGCAACCAAGTTTTGACCTTGGATATTGTTTTTCGCAACGTAAGCCTTCAGGCCGGCAAGGGCCAATGCGCCTGCAGGCTCGGTAATGCTGCGCGTATCGTCAAAAATATCTTTAATCGCGCCGCACAACATATCCGTATTGACCGTAATAATTTCGTCCAACAGCTCTTTACACAGGCGGAAGGTTTCATCACCCACCACTTTAACCGCCGTGCCGTCTGAAAACAGGCCGACATCTTTCAAATGTACGATTTCCCCCGCCTCTACCGATTGCTTCATACAGCAAGAATCATCGGTTTGCACGCCAATGACTTTAATTTCAGGGCAAACCTGTTTAATAAATGCCGCCACGCCAGCCGCCAAACCGCCGCCGCCAATCGGGACAAAAATCGCATTGATATTGCGGTGTTGACGGAGGATTTCCATGCCGACAGTTCCCTGACCGGCAATCACATCAGGATCATCAAAAGGCGCGATATAAGTCAGTTTTTCCTTTTCTGCCAACTTCATCGCATAATCATAGGCGTCGTTGTAAGACACGCCTTTCAACACCACTTCGCCGCCTCGGCTCTTGACCGCGTCAATTTTGATTTTGGGTGTTGTTTCCGGCATCACGATGACGGCGCGGCAACCCAAATACTGCGCCGATAAAGCCACACCCTGCGCATGGTTGCCTGCACTCGCGGCAATCACGCCGCAATCCAAGGCTTCTTTCGGCAGCTTCGCCATTTTGTTGTACGCACCGCGGATTTTGAACGAAAACACCGGCTGCAAATCTTCACGTTTGAGCAAAATCTGATTGTTCAGACGGCCTGACAGACTGCGCGCTAAATCTAAAGGCGTTTCTACGGCTACATCATAAACGGAAGCGGTCAAAATACGGGTTAGATAATCAGAAAGAGGAAGGGAATGGTTCATGGTATTTTTAGTGTTCGGAAATAAATTACAATTCGGTCAAATCAACCGGAGGAAAAAGTTAAAACCATACCCTTGAGGCCGTCTGAAGGCAAGAAAAATCTTAGCAAAGCCTAAATGAGACGGTATAATGTCCAATTAATATCTATTTAATATGCCAAACTGTTTACCTCATAACAGTGTCCACTCATATTCAAATCCACAAATAATGATGAAAAAAACGCTACTTAGCTTAATCTTTGCTGCCCTCCTGAATACTCCTGCCCTCGCTGCCGACCCGGTTGCATCCGCACCTGCCGTACAAAGCGAGGCTCAAACGCAGCCGCTGCTACACAGTATCAACAGCCCGACAACGCCGCCGGAAATCGCGGCAACCGCCTACATCGTTACCGACCTGCACAGCAAGCAAACCTTGGCATCCAACAATGCCGACGCGCCTATCGAACCTGCCGCGTTGACGCAAATGATGACCGCCTATCTTGCCTTTAAAGCATTAGAAAACGGTACACTTGAAGCAAGCCAAATGCTGACCGTTTCCAATGCCGCATGGAAGGTCGAAGGTTCGCGCATGTTCCTTGATCCGAAAGTTCCTGTCAGCGTCAGCTCCTTGATTAAGGGTACAACCATCCAATCGGCCAACGATGCCGCCATTACCCTTGCCGAAGCCATCGGCAACGGCTCTATCGACGAATTCGTTAAACAAATGAATGAAGAAGCCAAACGCTTGGGCATGAAGCACACCCACTTCAACAACCCGACTGGTATTTCTTCTAACGGCCATGTTTCAACCGTTGGCGACCTTGCCATCTTGGCAGCCGCGCTCATTAATGACTATCCGAAATATTATCCTTTATTTGCAAATAAATCTTTCAAATACAATAATATCGAGCAGCCCAACCGAAACCTTCTGCTCTATCGCGACAGCAGTATCGACGGTTTGAAAACCGGCTATTCTGAAGGCGCAGGCTACCATCTCGCCGCTTCCAGCAAACGCAACAACCGCCGTATTGTTTCCATCCTTGCCGGTGCCGAATCTACCGAAGCGCGCGCCAGTGAAAGCAGCAAACTGCTCAACTGGGCGTTACAGGCATTTGATACACCCAAACTTTATAACGGCGGAGAAGTAATTTCCCAAGTCAAAGTTTACAAAGGCAGCACCAAAGCCGTAGACATCGGTTTCTTGGACGATGTTTACATTACCATCCCCCACGATACCGGCAAAAACGTCAAACCTATCTTAGAAACACTTCAGCCTGTCCTCGCCCCAATTGAAAAAGGCCAAGTATTGGGCAAACTGAAAGTCATGAAAGACGGCAAAGTCATTGCCGAAAAAGACGTCGTCGCCCTGACCGGCGTGGAAGAAGGCAGCTGGTTGCGCCGTATGTGGGACGCGATTGTGTTGTGGTTTAAAGGTTTATTCAGTTAATCCTCTTTCTATCAAAACATAAATAAAGGCCGTCTGAAATATTTCAAACGGCCTTTTTTATAGCTTTAATAAAAATCCCTAACAAGAAATCTATCCATTTTAATTTTAGCAGTTTCAGTGATTGCCAATATGAAACGCTTCAAAAAATGCCGTCTGAAAACACAACGGTTTTCAGACGGCATTTCAATACTTTAATAGCTTATCAGTATGGGCTTAAACTAAGCCCTTTTTCTCCAGATAGCTTTCGTAATCGCCCAAGTAGTGTTCATATCCGCCTTTGCCATCCAATTCGATGATTTGGGTAGCCAGCGAAGATACAAACTGACGGTCGTGCGATACGAAAATCAGCGTGCCGTTGTATTTTTCCAGCGCCATGTTTAAGGATTCGATGCTTTCCATGTCCATGTGGTTGGTCGGTTCGTCCATGACCAAGACATTGGGTTTCAACAGCAACAGTTTGCCGTAAAGCATACGGCCTTTTTCGCCACCGGAGAGAACCTTCACTTTTTTCACGACATCGTTGCTGCCGAAGAGCAAGCGGCCCAAAGTGCCGCGGATGACTTGTTCGTCATCGCCTTCCTGGCCCCATTGACGCATCCATTCGCTCAGGTCCATATCGACGTCAAAGTCGTTTTCATGGTCTTGCGGATAGTAACCAACACTGGCTTTTTCCGCCCATTTGATGGTGCCTTCGTCCGGCAGCAGGCCGTCTGAATATTCGGGGTTGTACGCGCCGGCCAAGAGTTTCAGCAAGGTAGATTTACCTGCACCGTTCGGGCCGATGATGGCGAGGCGTTGGCCTGCTTCAAGGATAAAGTTCAGGTTTTTAAACAACTGGGTTTCAAAACGTTTGGCCAGTTTTTCAACTTCCACAGCCTGGCGGTGCAACTTGGCTTTTTCGTCGGCCTCAAAACGGATATACGGGTTTTGACGGGTAGAAGGTTTGACTTCGACCATCTCCGATTTGATTTTGTCTGCCTGTTTCAGACGGCTGGTTGCCTGACGGGCTTTGGATTTGTTGGCGGAGAAGCGGGCGACGAACTCTTGCAGCTCTTGCAGTTTCTCTTTGGCTTTGGCGTTGTCTTTCAGGGCGCGTTCGCGCGATTGGGCGGAAGCGAGCATGTAGTCGTCGTAGTTGCCCGGATAGATGGTGATGGTGTTGTAGTCCA
>ERZ773214.357-NODE-357-length-30792-cov-4.304031_pt1 | contig 30792 bp, 28 predicted proteins | sample MGYA00511238_ERZ773214 | MGnify/ENA primary metagenome ERZ773214 (study PRJEB29015, sample SAMEA2738157) | human oral metagenome | biome: human oral; feature: human-associated habitat; material: saliva | place: China | collected 2259 ... | reverse complement strand
CTGGTTAGAATACCTGCCTGTCACGCAGGGGGTCGCGGGTTCGAGTCCCGTCCATTCCGCCAATTAAGCCGAGATAATGAAGCACCAGAAGGTGCTTTTTTTATGCCCGAATTTTACCTGCCAGCCAACATTCGCTATAATTAACCAAATTTACACTTTACAGAGATATTTTTATGACAACTCCTGTCGTTGCCTTAGTGGGTCGTCCAAACGTAGGCAAATCCACCCTATTCAACCGTTTAACCCGTACCCGCGATGCGCTTGTCGCTGACTTCCCTGGTTTAACCCGAGATCGTAAATACGGTCATGCCAATATTTCTGGCTATGATTTCATTGTGATCGATACTGGCGGTATTGATGGCACTGAAGAAGGCGTTGAAGAAAAAATGGCGGAACAATCCTTATTAGCGATTGAAGAAGCCGATGTGGTGCTTTTCTTAGTGGATGCGCGTGCAGGTTTAACGGCTGCAGACATTGGCATTGCCAATTACTTACGCCAACGTACTAATAAAACAACCGTGGTTGTAGCAAATAAAACTGACGGTATTGATGCAGACTCACACTGTGCGGAATTTTATCAATTAGGCTTAGGTGAAATTGAACAAATCGCCGCATCACAAGGCCGTGGCGTGACTCAATTAATGGAGCAAGTGCTAGCACCTTTAGCGGAAAAATTACAAGAAAACGAAGCAGAAAATGACCGCACTTCTGATGAAGAAGAAAAAGATGAATGGGATAACGAATTTGACTTCGATTCAGAGGAAGATACTTCATTAATTGATGAAGCATTAGGCGAAGAGCTTGAAGAAGAACAAGATAAAAATATCAAAATTGCGATTGTAGGCCGTCCAAACGTCGGTAAATCCACATTAACCAATCGTATTTTAGGTGAAGATCGCGTGGTGGTTTACGACATGCCTGGCACAACACGTGACAGCATCTACATTCCAATGGAACGCGATGGGCAACAATACACCTTAATTGACACCGCGGGTGTGCGTAAACGTGGTAAAGTGCATTTAGCCGTTGAGAAATTCTCTGTCATCAAAACATTACAAGCGATTCAAGATGCAAACGTGGTATTACTCACAATTGATGCACGTGAAAACATTTCAGACCAAGATCTCTCTCTACTTGGCTTTATCTTAAATGCGGGTCGCTCACTGGTGATCGTCGTAAATAAATGGGATGGCTTAGATCAAGATGTGAAAGATCGCGTCAAATCCGAATTAGATCGCCGTCTTGATTTCATCGACTTTGCCCGTGTGCATTTTATTTCTGCTTTACACGGCAGTGGCGTGGGGAATCTTTTTGATTCGATTAAAGAAGCTTATGCTTGTGCGACGCAAAAAATGACGACTTCCCTTCTCACCCGCATTTTACAAATGGCAACGGATGAGCATCAACCACCAATGATTGGCGGCCGTCGTATTAAATTAAAATATGCTCACCCAGGTGGTTATAACCCACCAATTATTGTGGTGCATGGTAACCAAATGGATAAATTACCAGATTCGTACAAACGTTATTTATCTAATTATTATCGTAAGAGTTTGAAAATTATTGGTTCGCCAATTCGCTTGCTATTCCAAGAAGGTTCAAACCCATTCGCGGGTAGAAAAAATAAACTCACACCAAACCAATTACGTAAACGTAAACGTTTAATGAAGTTTATCAAAAAAGCGAAACGCTAATCTTAACAAACAAAGAGCGGTCAAAAATCACTGTGAATTTTGACCGCTCTTTTTATTGAAAAATAAATTATTCGTCTATAACCACTTTGCCAATATAGCCTAAGTTGCGATAACGTTGTGCGTAATCAATGCCATAGCCGACAACAAATTCATCCGGAATAGAAAAACCAATCCATTCAACCGGTACTTCCACTTCTCGGCGAGAAGGTTTATCTAATAAGGTACAAATCGCCAAGCTTGCAGGATCGCGTAAATTTAAAATGCTGCGCACTTTTTCAAGGGTGTAACCCGTATCAATAATGTCCTCAACAATCAGCACGTGTTCATTGCGAATATCGCCCTCGAGATCTTTCGAAATTTTCACATCGTGATTACTTGTCATCCCTGCGCCATAACTTGATGTGGTCATAAACTCCACTTCTACCGGTAATTTTAATTCACGCACGAGATCGGCCATGAACATAAATGAACCACGTAAAAGCCCAACAACAATCAGTTTATCGATGGCTTGTTGTTGATAAAAATGCGTAATTTCTGCGCCAAGTTCAGTAATGCGGCTACGAACATCCACTTCTGAAATTAAAATATCGACGTGGTGTTTTTTCATGGTCTTTCCTTTTTAATTTAATCGTTTGCGTATTCTACAATAAAAAAGGCTGAAGTTTAAACCTTCAGCCTTTTTAACCCTAACGAATTTACTTTCTACTCTACCTGTTGGAGCAATCTGCAATCGCTGCTAAACAGATGTGCGTATAGTAGCAGAAAGAAATTACATGTCAATAAGAATTATTATCATTTTTAAAAAAATTATTAATTTCCTGAAATTTTCATCTTATCTAACAAGATTGAACCGGTTTGAATATTGGAACGATGTTCAACATCATCTGCCACTGCCACAATATTTTTTAACATATCCTGCAATTGACCAGCAATCGTAATTTCAGCAACTGGATATTGGATCTCGCCATTCTCCACCCAGAAACCCGCTGCACCACGAGAATAATCCCCCGTCACAATATTTACGCCTTGCCCCATGACATCTGTCACCAATAAACCGGTGCCCATTTGACGTAAAAGTGCGGTCAATCCGCCCGTTAAATTTGGTTTCACAAGCCAGTTATGAATACCGCCTGCATGACCGGTACTTTGCATGCCCATTTTTCTACCGCTGTAACTGGTGAGCAAATAGGTTTGCAATACGCCATCTTGAATAATTTCAAGATCCTGTGTACGCACCCCTTCGCTATCAAAAGGCGTGGAGGCTAAACGTTTTAACAAATGGGGACGCTCACTAATTTGGAACCAATCTGGCAACACTTGCTTTCCAAGATGATCAAGCAAGAAACTGGATTTACGATATAAGCTGCCGCCACTAATCGCCCCCGTTAAATGAGAAATTAATCCAGTTGCCACATCATTTAAGAAAATCACGGGCACTTCACATGTCGTTAATTTTTGTGGATTTAAACGCGCAATCACTTTTTTTGCACAATTCTGTCCTACCCAATCCGCTGGAGAAAGGGCATCAAACTCACGTGAAACCGTATATTCGTAGTCATTTTCAAGTTGATCTAGCTCGCCACCAATCACCGAACAAGATAAAGAATAACGGCTAGATAAGTAACTTTGTAGCATGCCGTGCGTATTACCATAAACACGCACGCCAGTATGTGAATTAAAGCTTGCACCGTTACTATTCACAATTTTTGCATCGTATTCCAACGCTGATTTTTCAGCTTCTAAAGCTAATTTTGTAGCCTGTTCGACATCGACACTTGCCCCATGATAAAGCGCTAAATCGGGTGCTTCAAAAGCCATTAGTTCTTTATCCGCTAGCCCTGTACAATCATCTGGCGAGGTATATTTTGCAATAGCAAGTGCTGCTTCAACGGTATTTTTAATCGCTTCTTCACTTAAGTCTGAGGTAGAAGCATTGCCTTTTTGTTGGCCTAAATAAACAGAAATGCCTAATGCCCCATCATTAGTAAATTCAACATTTTCAATCTCTTGCAGACGGGTTGAAACCGATAAACCACTCACTTTTGTCACACCGACTTCAGCGGTTGCCCCCGCTTTCTGCGCAGTTTCAATCGCAAAACTGACTGCATCACGCAATGTTTGCTCTTGAGATTTTAAAAGTGCGGTTAAATTTTCTGCTGTTTTCATAATGATAATCCTATTAAAAATTTGCGCCATTTTATCTTATTTTGAAAGTTTATGCTAAAATGCACCAAATTTTTCATAAGGTAATAGAATGGCAAAACGTAAGAAAAAAGAAGCCTTTGATTGGGAAGATGAAGACCAAGAAGAGATTATTTGGGTAAGTAAAAGTGAAATCAAACGCGACGCTGAAGATTTAAAGCAGCTTGGTGAGAAATTGGTGAACTTAACCAAAGCAAATCTGACTAAGGTTCCACTAGACGATAGCTTGAAAGATGCCATTGAATTAGCACAACGCCTGCAAAAAGAGGCGCGTCGTCGCCAATTGCAATATATCGGTAAGCTCTTACGCTCAATTGATGCTGAGCCTATTCGTGAAGCTTTAGAAAAAATTGAAAACAAACATAATCAACAACAAGCGATGCTGCATAAGTTGGAAATCTTACGTGATGAATTAGTTGCGAAAGGTGATGCAGCACTGACTGATTTGTTAAATGAACATCCTTCTGCAGATCGCCAACAATTACGTAATTTGATTCGTGCAGCACAGAAAGAGAAGGAACAAAATAAGCCATCAAAAGCTTATCGCGAGATTTATCAGATCTTAAAAACACTCATTTTAGAAGACTAAAATACGGCTATTTTTGACCGCACTTTGTGTCAAAAAAGTGCTATGATTAGTTACCCTTTTAAGAAGGAAAGAACGTTATTTATGAATATTCGTTGGAATATTATTTTAGGTGTCATCGCCCTGGCTTTATTAGGCTGGTATTATTCGCTTAATCAAGATCATAGCGATTTAAAAAGCCTTATTAAAAAGCCTGATAGCCCAGAATACGTTGGTAATAAAATGGAAACTACCGTATTCTCGCCTGAAGGTAAAAAACAATATCTTGCGATTTCCGACAAAGTGGAATATTACACACAAGACGGTCATACGGATTTTATTTCGCCGTTAGTCTATCTTTTTGATGTCTCTTTAGATAATAAAGACAAAGATACGAAAACCGATAAAATTCAATTAGAAAAACAAAATTGGAAGCTTAGCGCGAAAAAGGCAAAATTAACTAAAGATCAAATGCTCTATCTTGAAGGCGGCGTGGTTGTCGAGAGCCTTGATCCTTTATCTCGCCTGCAACGTGTTGAGACCGAAGCGGCAGTGATTAATTTAAAAACACAAGACATTACTTCCGATACGCAAGTAAAAATTAACGGATTAAACTTTAACTCGAGTGGATTGAAGTTGGTCGGAAATTTACGTCAGCAAGTTGCAACTCTAAAGGAACAGGTAAAAACATATTATGAAATCAACAAACAATAAAATTCTGCTTTTAACAGCGTTAATGATGACTTCTTTATCTGCTTTTGCGTTAAAAGACGATACCAATAAACCGATTAATATTGTCTCAGATAATCAATCTTTAGATATGGAAAACAGCGTGGTAACCTTTACGGATAACGTTGTGATTACACAAGGTTCCATTTTGATTAAAGCCAATAAAGTGGTTATTACTCGTCCGCCAGAAAATTCAGGTAAAAAAGAAACTATTGAAGCCTTTGGTAGCCCTGTTACTTTCCACCAACAACTTGATGATGGTAAACCTGTTGATGGTAAAGCCAATAAAGTTCACTACGATTTAGGCGCTGAATTCTTAACATTAACCGGTAATGCTGAATTAAAACAATTAGATAGCAAAATTAACGGTGAACGCATCACTTATGATGTGAAAAAACAACAGTTAAAAGCCAATGGTAATGGAAAATCACGTGTGCAAACCGTCTTAATTCCGACCCAATTACAACAAAAAGGTAAAAAATAACCGATGTCTGTATTACAAGCTGAATTTCTCGCAAAAAGCTACAAGAGCCGAAAAGTGGTTTCTGATGTGAGTTTAACCGTAAACTCCAATGAAATTGTTGGCCTACTTGGTCCAAATGGTGCGGGTAAAACCACTACTTTCTACATGGTCGTCGGTTTAGTGCGTCACGATCAGGGAAAAATCACCATTGATGGCGATGATATTAGCGTATTACCTATGCATGAACGTGCACGTCGAGGAATTGGCTATTTACCACAAGAAGCCTCTATTTTCCGTCGTTTAACAGTCTATGAAAACCTCATGGCGGTATTAGAAATTCGTAAAGATCTCACTGCAGAACAACGCCGAGAGAGAGCGGATGAGTTAATTGATGAGTTCAATATTAGCCATATTCGTGATAGCCTGGGGCAATCTCTTTCTGGTGGTGAACGTCGTCGTGTGGAAATTGCACGCGCCTTAGCGGCAAATCCAAAATTTATTTTATTAGATGAACCTTTCGCGGGTGTGGATCCTATTTCGGTCACGGATATTAAGAAAATCATCACGGATCTCCGTAATCGTGGCTTAGGCGTGTTAATTACCGACCATAACGTACGCGAAACCCTTGATGTCTGTGAACGTGCTTATATTGTTGGCGAAGGAAAAATTATCGCGACCGGCACCCCAGAAGAAGTCATGAATGATGAGCACGTTAAACGTGTCTATTTAGGCGAACAATTTAAACTATAACCTATGAAATTTACGACATTGCTCTCCTCTGATGATATTCGTCAGGGGGTTGCTTTTTCTAGCAAGAAACGATTATTTGAATCTATTGCCACTTTCGTTATGGAAAAACTTCACTCTGAAAATGGTAAACAAGCTTGTTTTGAATGTTTATTTGAACGAGAAAAATTAGGTAATTCAGGATTAGGCAATGGTGTCGCCATGCCTAAAGCTAAGTTACCTGCTACTGTGTCAGATAAGATCCAGACGGTATTTATGCAATTAGAAACGCCTGTCGAATATGATGCCGCCGATAATAAACCCGTGGATATCGTTTTTGCTGTGCTCGTACCCGAAAATCACTGCCAAGAATATATTCCTGTTCTGGCAGAAATCAATGAAAAATTAACTGATAAAAACTTAATTAAACAACTTCGTTCAGCACAAAGTGCGGATGAAATTTGGCAAATTTTTGAATGTGCCGATCATTCAGAGGAATCTGAGGATGACACAAATTTAGATAATATTTAACCTCAAGAGGTATAACCTAACCTACAACCATAAGGAATCACGCAGATGGAAATTATTATTATCAGCGGTCGCTCCGGAGCTGGGAAATCTGTCGCATTAAGGGCCTTGGAAGATATGGGCTATTATTGCGTGGATAATCTTCCTCTCAATTTACTTCCTCAACTTACGCAGATTCTTGCCAACACTCAAACCACTGTTGCGATCAGTCTCGATATTCGAAATCTTCCCTCTTCAAGTGCTGATCTAGACAAAATTTTGACGGACATCCAAGCTACTTATTCCGTCAAAATCATCTTTTTGGACAGCGATCGCAGTACACTCATTCGCCGTTACAGTGATTCACGTCGTCTTCATCCCCTTTCGGCTCAAGATCTCCCGCTTGAATCAGCGATTGATTTAGAGTATCAGCAGCTTGAGCCTTTAATTCAACATGCTAATTTTATTATTGATACTGCGCCACTTTCCACCCATGCGTTATCTGAACGTTTAAGAGAAGTTTTACGCGGTAATACAGATAAAGAACTTAAGATCGTGATTGAGTCGTTTGGCTTTAAATATGGTATTCCGCTGGATGCCGATTATGTCTTCGATGTGCGTTTTCTGCCTAATCCACACTGGAATCCAGAACTGCGCCCAATGACAGGGCTCGATGAACCTGTTGCACAATTTTTACTTGCGCATGATGAAGTGAATAATTTTATCTACCAAACGCGTAATTACATTGAAACCTGGTTACCGATGTTAGAGCAAAATAATCGAAGCTATTTAACCATTGCCATCGGTTGTACGGGTGGTAAACATCGTTCTGTTTATATCGCTCAACAAATTGGTGAATATTTCCAAGCCAAAGGCAAGAATGTGAAAATTCAACATAAATCCTTGGAAAAGAATAAAAAGAATTAATCGAACCAATAAAAAAACGCAGCGAGTCGCTGCGTTTTTTGTTAAACCACATATTGCTCAAAAATCTCTGGTAAATGTGCAATTAACGTTTCTTTTCCAGCCACTATCTCATGCTTCCAAACCTGCAATAGCACATCTGGCGTAAATAATCGTGAAGCCGGCGCTGCCAACGGTAAATAGCTAATATGCCAAGGCTCTCGGCCGATTTTTTTACCTTCTGGTTGGCTGATAAATGGCAAAACAAAATCAAAGTGCGGTAGATTTTCAGTAAGAAATTCACTCAATTCAAAGAAATAACCACCTTGTTCATATTCCCAAGGTTCAAGTTGTAAAGATTGACCTTGAGGCAAAAGGTCAGGATCAAAAATATCAATTTCTGTTCCCCAATGATGACGACTTCCCCCTGGAAGCGCTGACCAACGTAAAATGGCTTGTGCTTTTTGCCAATCATCTAACGACGTTAAATCTAATGGATTTCCCGCATCATCATGAACCTTGCGTTCACCGTTAAATTTACCGTTCCAAATGAGTTGTTGACGTTCAAAATCACGAAAGCTACTCGCGGGTTGCAAATTAAAGCCATTTTTGACCGCACTTTGTTGCAATCCTTGAAACGCTTTCATTGCCTCAGCTTGCAAAAAATGATTCGGAGAATGAGGTGTAGGCAAATTGATCAAATGTTCACGAGATTTGCCGGTTAACATTTCTGGCGTTAATTTCATCTTACTTATCCAATAAATTCACTAACATTTGATGATAAATCTGACCGCACTTGGCAAGATCATCAACGTTTACACATTCATTCACTTTATGAATCGTTGCATTAAGCGGCCCAAACTCCACAACTTCAGCGCCCATCAATGCAATAAAACGCCCGTCAGAGGTACCACCGCCTGTTTCTGCTTTTGGTGTAATACCGGTTGTTTGCTCAATTGCCGTCGTTAATGCATATAATAATTTGCCCGGTTTAGTTAAAAATGGTTTACCCGATAAATTCCAATCAATACGGTATTTCAAAGCATATTTTTCGAGCATTTCCGCCACTTTCTGCTTAATGCTTTCATCAGTGACGTCCGTACAATAACGTAAATTGAATTGCACATAAAGCTCACCAGGGATGACATTATTACTCCCTGTGCCCGCATGAATATTTGCAATTTGCAAACTGGTTGGTGGGAAAAATTCGTTGCCATTATCCCATTGATAGGTGGTTAATTCCTGCAAGAAAGGTGCTGCTTTGTGAATTGGATTTTCTGCTAAATGAGGATAAGCCACATGACCTTGAATACCTTGAATGTAGAGATTACCTGTAATCGAACCCCGACGACCATTTTTAACCACATCACCCAATGTTTTCGAGCTAGACGGCTCGCCTACCATGCAATAAGTGATTTTCTCACCGCGCGCCATTAAGGTTTCGACAACACGTACTGTACCATCTTTCGCGGCCGCCTCTTCGTCAGAAGTAATCAATAAAGCAATCGTCCCCTTATGATTCGGATTGACTTTCACATATTCTTCCGCCGCCACAATCATCGCAGCTAATGAGCCTTTCATATCTGCCGCACCACGACCATAAAGCATATCATCCACAATTTCGGCAGAAAACGGCGGATAAGCCCATTGCGTTTCATCTCCGGTCAGTACCACATCGGTATGCCCTGCAAAGGCGATGACCGGCTCACCAACACCATGCTTTGCCCATAAATTTAACGTGTCGTTGAAAGGCATCCATTCAATTTCAAAGCCGAGTTTTTCCAAACGTTCCGCAATTAGTTGCTGACAGCCCTCATCATTTGGGCTAATAGAGGGACGACGAATTAATGCTTGTGCAAGCTCAATAGTTTTTTGTTTCATAATATTCAGTGACGACTAAAAGTGCGGTCTAATTTAACAAAATTTTCCTTTAATTTAAATCTGTTCAAATAAAAACGGATAACCTCGTTATCCGTTTTTATTAGTTTATAAAGAATCCTAGAATTGAACTTGCAAACGTAACCAATATTGGCGTCCTGGCTCGTTCACTCGAACAGTTTGAAGCCCCGCTGAAGGATCTGCGCCTTTACTTACAAATTCTGCATAGGATTTATTAAATAAGTTATCAATTCCGCCCTGCAAAGTGGCATATTTATTAATTTTCCACCCTGTATTAAAGGATAACGTTCCAAAGCCTGCTGAAGCGCCAATGTCCTGCCCAATAATGTTGCCTTGTCCCACTGCATAGCGTTTTTGTGCCGAAACCACTCGCCATAATACTCCCGCGCTCAAGGTTTCATTATCCCAAGTTAATGAGTTTTTCCATTCTAATGGCGGTGTTTGAGCAAGTGGACGGTCGTCCGTGCGATTTTTACCATAGGTATAAGCCAGACTACTACCGATTTCCCAGTGACGTGCAAATTTCCATTTACCTTCAATTTCGCCGCCTAATCGAGTTGCCTTGATATTACGAGCAGAGATATCTTTACCTACTCGTTCTAACATAATGAAATCGTGGACATCACTACCAAATAGCGACACAGAAAAATCAAAGGTATCATTCTTCCACATCAATCCCGTATCAATTTGACGATTTTGCTCTTTATCTAAAATTTGGCTTGCACGGCGTTCCCAATAATCTGGCGCTCGCTCTGCAATCCCTACACCGGCATAATATTTAATGCCATTGATTTCTTCTTCCCAACGGAAGAAACCTGAATGTAAACCATACGTATGGTGTTTATTTGGGTTATTCGCCATTAGAGTGTCGTATTCAGCTTTCATTTCATCATAACGATAACCAGAAATAAACTTACGACTATCGCTTGCCGTCCAGGCTCCCTCAACAAATCCCCCCATTGAGTGAAGTTTTGTTGCGGTTGATAAGGTTTATGTGTGTAACCTTCCCCCTTCATTTCCATACGTGAAAGGTGTTTATCACGCATATAATCAATGCCTGTTTGCAAATTAATATCCGGCCAATCAAAGGTTGCTTTCAAATGCCCTGTATTGGTTTCACGTTTTGGATTCATTGCTTTTTTAACTTGATTTCCCATCATGCTTAAATAACGCATACTATAAGTATCCATCACATGATCAATCTTACTTTGACCGTAACGTAATTCAAGTTCAGTGAACCACGGTGTAATATTGCGTTGTACAAATCGTACATTCCAGGCATCACGATCAAACTTACTCCCATCCATCATTCGATCTGCATAAGCCGCTTCGCCTCGACTACGTTCATAAGTTCCGGTCAATAATGTGTTTTCTGTCGGTGTGAAACCAAGCTGTAACATTTGATTACGGCGCTCAAAAGAGGAATGAACTCGATTGCCATCGCCATCTTTGTAATTACCCGCCTCATTGTGTGACATACTCGTACGTAAATAACCATATTTACCACCAGCCATCGCATCAAAATAAGCATCACGGCGTTTATTCCCACCAAGTGTTACACTGCCATTTAAGTAGGTATTTTGAGTATCAAATTCAGGCTCTTTACGCACAAAACGAACTGCGCCAGCCACCAAGCCAGAACCTTCAGTTACAGTTTGGGGACCTTTGGTCACCACAACTTCATCATAAGCTGATGGGAAAATATAGGCTGTTGGCGGATCCATTCGGTTGCTACACCCACCATAAATGAATTGGTCGTCTGCTTGAATATTCAAGCGAGAACCACCTAAGCCGCGAAATAACGGGTCACCCGAACTCCCACCTTTACGAATCACGCTCATATTTGCCACAGATTGCAATAAATCTGCACCATCACCAGCAGGTAAAGGTTGAAGTGTTGTTTTAGGATTAAGTTTGACAGAATTGGTGTTCGTCTGAGTAACACCTGTTACCACAATAGGATCCAGTAGTGTTACAGACTGCGTATCCTCAGCAAAAGCATTAGATATAAAAAATGAAAGAGGAAGAAGGGAAAAATAAGATTTGTTATGCATAATCAATCCCTTGTTTTGGCACTTGAGTCATAAAAACCACAATTCAACCACATAAAATCTTTCAAACAAATAAGCAACTGTTATGAAACATTTATCACATCAATGATTGGGATTGTAACAATACTGTAATGAATCTTATTCTTATTAAGTGCAAAAGGCAAGGTTAAAAGATGACTATTTACTTATGCATTTCTGGTAAACATACTACTGCCAGCACCAATTGAACTATCCCCAAAATAGTACAAGGAAGGCCTAATAAAAAATAAGTGCCTATAATTGTATCAATAGTGCTATTCCAGTTTAAATCAACAAAATGCAAAGATAATCCGACGATAGTAGGGATTAGAAAAGGCATAAAAAATGCCACCAATAAATACCGCCCATAATAGCGGCTTGCTTTTTCCCGAGTAGCAAAAAAGATAAGTGTTGTCATCACCCCAGGTATAAATGAAATAAGAAAAGAAAGAAAAAATGCCTCTCCAACAAATTCAGAAATAATGACTGTACATAATAATGCAATAAAAAAGCTCCCAATAAAAAAACGCGGTATAGCCTTTTGTAATGCATTATTCATCTTTATATTTCCTTTCAAATAAAATTAATAACTCTAATAAGCAGATAAGAAAGCCTCCAGTTTTAATAAAAAACAAGGTTAAAAAATTATTTTGCATTATGCATTTATGGTAAGCATATTGCTGCCAATACCAGTTGAACTACTGCCAATATACAAGCCCAAATACCGTACGCTAGATAATACTCTACGAGCATATCAATCGCATTATGCCCACTGTTTAAATAAATCAAATCGAATAATGTGGCCAGGATCGGAATTAAAAAGGGCGGCATCAAAAGTGCCAGTACCAAATACCGTGAATAGTAGTTACTTGCTTTTTCCTGAGTGATGTAAAAAACAAACGTTGTAATCGTACTAGGTATAAATACGATAAAAAAAGTATAAAAAAATACCCATACCACGTCATCTGATGAGCTGCCATCCATTGAAGCAAGAAATAAATCAACGACGACTGCGCATAATAATGCAATAAAAAAACTCCCAATAAAAAAACGTCGTATAGCTTTTTGCTGTTCACTTTGTTGTTCATTATTCATTTTTATATTTCCTTTTTTAATCAAAATTAGTAGTTCTAATAAGTAGATAAACAAGTAAAAATAAATTCTCTACTTTAATACTACTTAAATGCTGCAATATATTCTTTTTCGTTGAAGCCAATCAATGCCTTACCATCTTGCAGAATAATCGGGCGTTTGATTAACGTTGGATTTTCAGCTAATACGGAAAATGCGGTAGATTTCGAAAGTGTATTTTTCACATTTTCATCAAGATTACGCCAAGTTGTGCTGCGTTTATTGACTAAATTTTCCCAACCAAATTGGGCTTCTGCTTGTTGTAAGAATTGAGTATCTAATCCATCCGAACGATAATCATGTAATTTATGTTGAATATTATGTTCAGTTAGCCACTTCAATGCTTTTTTCACCGTATCGCAGTTTTTAATGCCATAAACAATAATCATATTCTCACCTCTAAAAATAAAAAAATCCTCGATTTCATTTAGAACGAGGATTTTAACTGCTACATGAATTAATCACAAATAGATTAGCCCGATACAAATTTTTACATCCAAAAGAAAAGTGCGGTGAAAATCAACCGCACTTTTCAAAAGGGAAATTAGAATTCGTAACCTACGCCCACTTTAGCGCCATAGTTATTCACTTTAGTATCGTCGAAGCTACCTAAACGGTTATATTCTAAACCACCGTTTGCATACACTTTGTCTGCTAATTTATATTTAGCACCCGCAACTACACCATAACCCACTTTGGTTTCAGAAGAGCTTTTATAGCGTTGATCCGCACGTTCTTCAAATTTGAAACGGTTTGCAGCAAGACGAGCACCAACATAAGGTTCAATTTGAGAGTTGGTATCGAAGTCATAGAATACTGTCGCACCTAAACCTTGAACTTTAGTACCTTGGAAGTTACCGTGATGAGTATAATCACCTGCTACACGCATATTACCTAATTTGTAACCCACTGCAACACGAGGTTCAACTTTAGTTTTGCTTGAACCACCATTGCTTAATTTCGTTCTTGAAAGACCGAGATCGCCTTCCGCATATAAACCCGCATTTGCAGTTGAAGCAACCGCTAATGCACCGACAACGATAGCTAATAATGATTTTTTCATTGGATAACCCCTGTTATTTGATTGAAAACATTACGAATATATCACAGCACTCATTAATTTTCACTATGAAAAACCAATTTTCCCTGACATTTTCGACATAAATAGGCAATTTTATCGCGTTGAATGCGATTATGCCGACGAATCGTTAAATAATGGGTCTGACATTCGCATTGATAAACAAACATTTTACCCTGTACACTTTCCACATCGAATTGATGGCAAGTATCAGCCGGAAGATTGAATAACTGCGTCATCACCTCTTGCCATTCCTGTCCATGCGGTTTCACTCGCCCAAATACTTGATACACAATAAGGTGGGCGAATTCGTGTGGAACCACCTGACGAATAAATTCATCTGAGTTCTCGAGTAGTAAAGTGCGGTTAAATTTAATCTCATTTTTCTGCAAGTATGCAACGCCAGCCTTTACACCTCGCAAGTCATAACTGATTGTCGGAATAGAAAATTTCCGTTGAAAGTGATTTTCAGCCAGTTGTAATGTTTCTGCAAGTTTGCGCTGTACCTGCATTTTTAAATGCCGAAACTGAGTTTGAGATGACATCATCATGTTAAGTAAACAAAAACCGCTAATTTAGCGGTTTTTATCATACACATTTTATTTACTTATTTAAGACCGGCTGCAGCTCGCAATTCTTCTGCACGATCCACTTTTTCCCATGGGAATTGTTCACGGCCGAAGTGTCCATACGCGGCAGTTTGGCGATAGATTGGTTGAATTAAATTTAACATTTTAATTAAACCGTAAGGACGTAAATCGAAGAATTCACGCACTAACTTAACTAATACTTCGTTGGATACTTTTCCTGTACCGAAGGTTTCTACCATGATAGAGGTTGGCTCAGCCACGCCAATTGCATAAGAAAGTTGAATTTCACAGCGATCTGCAAGACCTGCTGCAACAATATTTTTGGCCACATAACGTGCTGCATAAGCAGCTGAACGGTCTACTTTTGATGGATCTTTACCAGAGAATGCGCCACCACCATGACGAGCTGCGCCACCGTAGGTATCGACAATGATTTTACGACCCGTTAAACCACAGTCGCCCATTGGGCCACCAATCACAAAACGACCAGTTGGGTTAATGAAATATTTTGTTTGTTGAGATAACCATTCGCTTGGCAAAATTGGCTTGATGATTTCTTCCATCACGCCTTCATAAATTTCTTTTTGTGACACTTCTTCACTATGCTGTGTAGAAAGCACTACCGCATCTACACCCACGATTTTGTTATCTTCGTATTTTAAAGTGACTTGGCTTTTCGCATCAGGGCGTAACCAGGCTAGTTTACCGCTTTTACGGACTTCCGCTTGTTTTTCCATTAAACGATGCGCATAAGTAATCGCGGCTGGCATCAAGACTTCGGTTTCATTTGTCGCATAACCAAACATAATCCCTTGGTCACCCGCACCTTGGTCTAATGGATTCTCACGATCCACACCTTGATTAATATCCGATGATTGTTTGCCTATCGCATTTAATACCGCACAAGAATTGCCATCAAAACCCATTTCTGAGTGTTTATAGCCAATATCACAAATCACTTGGCGAGTAAGGTTTTCAATATCAACCCATGCAGAAGTGGTAATTTCTCCACCCACTAACGCCATCCCTGTTTTAACGTAGGTTTCACAAGCTACGCGAGCTTTAGGATCTTGTTTTAAAATTTCATCAAGTACCGCATCAGAAATTTGATCGGCAATTTTATCTGGATGTCCTTCTGAAACTGATTCAGAAGTAAATAAATAGCTAGACATAAGTTCTCTTCTTTTTTGGATGTATTGACGTATAGACGGCTATAATACGCTTTTTTGACTAATAAGCAAGCATTCCTATCAAGTATTTTTGAAATGTGACAAGAAGAATCTAAGCTTTACGACAGAATTCAGCTCATTAATACATCAAATGAGTGACAAACACCCATTTATCTACCTGATTTTATTTAACTAAATCCAACATCTCTTGTGCATTCGCCAAGGCAAGATCCGTAATTTCACTGCCACCGAGCAATCTTGCAAGAGCAGGAACGCGCTCTTCTTGAGAAAGTGCGGTCATTTTAGTTTCTGTTTTATCATCAACGGTAAATTTCTCAACATTAAATTGATGATGCCCATGACACGCCACTTGTGGTAAATGGGTCACACACAGTACTTGGCACTTATCGCCTAATTGACGCAACAATTTACCTACTACACTCGCGGTTTTCCCACTAATCCCAACATCCACTTCATCAAAGATTAACGTTGGAATCGCCGATTGATCAGACGTTAAGACTTGAATCGCTAATGAAATACGAGACAATTCACCACCTGATGCCACTTTTGCTAACGGCTGTGTTTGTTGTCCTAAATTACTGCGTAAAGTAAAGACGATATTATCTGCCCCATTTGACGCAACTTTAGTTAAATCCGAATTAACTTCAATGAAAAATTCTGCATTTTCCATTGCAAGCCCTTTGATAGAATCTGTAACCTGTTGTGCTAATTTCTCTGCAGCTTGGCAACGACTTTCATGTAATTGTTTTGCCGTATGTTGCATTTTCTCAAAGGCCGCTTTTTCTTCCAGAATCAAACGTTCTTCACTTTCTGAAAAATCTAAAAGTGCGGTCAATTCTGCTTTTAATTTTTGATGCCATTCCACTAACTCTTCAGGTTTCACATTGTGCTTGCGAGCGAGTTCTAAAGCTTGACCTAGACGTTGTTCAATCTCTTGTAATAACATCGGATCTTGCTCAATATGAGAAGCAAGATGTTGGACTTCACTTGTCGCCTCTTGCACTTGGATAAGTGCATCATTCAACATGGTTTGAACGGAAACATATCGAGGATCTAACTCACTTAATTCATCAATATACTGTGTCGCACGATAAAGCATAGAATCTATACTCACCGTCTCATTTTCGCTGAGTAGCTGTAAGGCTGATTGTGATAACTGTGTCAGCTGCTCGCTGTTTGATAGACGACGTTGATCCTCTTCTAATTCTAAATATTCATTTGGACGAAGCGCAAACTCATCCAACTCTTCTACCTGATATTCTAAAAGTTGTTTCTTCGCTTCATTTTCGGCAACTTTTTGTTGGAAGGTTTTAACTTGTGTTTGAAGATTTTTCCACGCTCGATAATCTTCTCGCATTTGAGCGAGCAAATCATTGTGATGTGCAAATGTATCCACCAATTGAAGCTGATAGTCATTTTTCAATAATAACTGCGAAGCGTGCTGCCCATTAATATGAATAAGATGTTGTCCAATTTCTTTTAATTGGGAAGCCGATACTGGCGTGCTATTGATAAAGGCTTTAGAACGCCCATCTGCATTAATGACACGACGTAAAATACAATCGGAGGGATTATCTGGATCTTGCAATTCTTGCTCTTGCAACCATTGATAAGCAGGGTTAGTTGGTTCAATAAAAAATGTCGCGCAAATTTCAGCTCTTTCCTGCCCTTCTCGAACCATAGAAGTTTCAATACGCTGCCCCAAACATAATCCCAACGCATCAATAGCAATAGATTTCCCTGCGCCGGTTTCCCCCGTGATCACAGACATTCCTTTCGCCAATTCAATCTCTAATTGACGAACAATTGCAAAATTATTGATGGTAAGTTGGGTTAGCATAAAAAATCTCCTTAACTGTATATTCATATATTATAACTGATATAATATACAGTAAAGAGATTTTTAACTTTTTAGATTAGAAATTTTTAAGCCAGCCTAATTTCGTACTTAATACATTGTAATAATTGTAATTTTTCAGGTGTAATAAGTGTAGTTTATGCGGGCTTTTTTCAATATGAACGATATCATCAGGGGAAAAATCTAGCGCAATTTGACTATCACAGCCTAATTCCAACTGTGAAGTGTTATGTTCTGCAAAGCGAATTGAAATTTTACTGTCTCCATCAATGACTAATGGTCGAGAAGAAAGCGTGTGCGGGAACATCGGCACAAGGGCAATCGCATTTAAATTTGGCGTTAAAATCGGACCGCCAGCGGAAAGTGAATAAGCCGTTGAACCCGTTGGAGTGGAAACAATCAAGCCGTCTGAACGTTGAGAAAAGGCAAATTTATCGTTGATATAGACATGAAAATCAATCATGTGCGCAATTTTAGCGGGGTGAATCACCGTCTCATTTACTGCATTACCACTAGAAATAATTTCACCATTGCGTTCAATTTTAGCTTCCAATAAAAAACGCTCTTCGACAAAAAACTCGCCGCGTTCCAAACAAGCTTCAAGCTGTGCATAAGCATTTTTCGGATCGATATCGGTCAAAAAGCCCAAGTTACCTCGGTTAATACCAATCATTGGAATATGATATTTAGCCAAAATACGAGCACGCCCTAGCATATTGCCATCACCACCGATCACAATCACAAGTTGTGCTTGCTCACCGATTTGTTCAACTGTTGCTAACACCTCTTCCGGTAAACCAAATTTTTCACCGACGTCTTTTTCCACTAAAACTTGATATCCTCTTTCTTTCAGCCATTGATACAAGTTTTTGTGCATTTGCAAATTAATATCGCGACGTGGTTTTCCCATCAAGGCGATGGTTTTAAATGATTTGACTAATTCATCCATAACTATGATTGCTCCCAAGTGCAAACTCACCGATTTCTGACCGCACTTGAATTTAAAATTTTAGCCATTATATTACATAGCAATTCAGTTTTGCTAAAATAGCACTAATTTTTGATAAATGGAGAAAAAGATGTCAGAACAAGCACAAAACTTAAATGAAAATGAAGAACTTGTTGAAAAAGTTCAGCAAGAAACCACTTCAACGGAAGATCCATTAGAAGAAGCGATCGCTCGTGTACAAGAGCTTGAAGAACAATTAAAAGCACAAGTAGAAGAAAACTCTAAAAAAGAACAAGATTTATTGCTTCGTACTCGTGCAGAAATTGACAATATGCGTCGCCGTAGCGAACAAGATGTTGAAAAAGCGCATAAATTTGCGCTCGAAAAATTTTCAAAAGATATTTTAAATACCATTGATAACTTAGAGCGTGCGCTTTCAACACCTGCTAATAAGGAAGATGAAAGCATCAAAGCGTTATTCAATGGTGTGGAGCTAACCTTAAAAGAGTTGCTCTCAACGGTTGCTCGCTTTGGTGTTGAACCTGTTGGTGCAGTGGGTGAAACCTTTAACCCGGATCTCCACCAAGCCATCTCTATGCAACCAGCTGAAGGGTTTGAAAGCAACCAAATCACCACCGTTTTACAAAAAGGCTATACCTTAAATGGTCGTGTGATTCGCCCAGCTATGGTAATGGTTGCAGCTTAATTTCTTTTCTATGACTTAAAGAGCGGACGATTTTTCGTCCGTTTTTTTATTGCCAAAAAACTTGATTTAGATCAAATTTATTAAAAAATAATTTGAGAATAATTCTCAACAAAAACATTCTGGCTTTCCAGATTTATCAAGGTTTCAACTCGATTTCAGCCATCAAAAAAAACAAAATAACACTACATATTGTGTATTGATCTATTAAATAAAACTATATATAGTGCTTTCAATTTTTCACAGCTACCTTACAGGAGTCATAAAATGAACGCTTTCTTCGTGATTAAGCGTGATGGTTCACGAATTGGATTTGACCTACAACGTATTACTAATGCAATCAAAAAAGCAGCAAGTGCGGTCAATATTGTTGATGAAATTTATATCCATGATCTGAGCCAGCAGATTAATACTGAAATTTTTAGTCATTATCAGCATGAAATTGATATCAACCAGATTCAAAAAATTGTTGAAGATCACTTAATGACAAGCAAGTATCCACAAATTGCACGTGCCTATATTGAATATCGTCACGATCGCGATCTTGCACGTGAAAAACGCAGCCAATTAACCAAAGAAATTGAAGGGCTGATTGAGCAAAGCAATGTGGAATTGCTTAATGAAAATGCAAATAAGGATGCGAAAGTTATCCCTACCCAACGTGATTTACTGGCAGGTATTGTGGCAAAACATTATGCAAAACGTCATATTCTGCCAAGAGATGTTGTTGAAGCCCATGAAAAAGGGGAAATCCACTATCACGACCTAGACTACGCACCATTTTTCCCGATGTTTAACTGCATGCTTGTTGATCTAAAAGGCATGCTTTCTCATGGTTTTAAAATGGGTAATGCTGAAATTGAACCACCTAAATCTATCAGCACGGCAACAGCGGTTACCGCACAAATTATTGCTCAAGTAGCCAGCCATATTTATGGCGGTACAACCATTAATCGCATTGATGAAGTGCTTGCACCTTATGTTCAACTCAGTTTTGAAAAACATTTGAAAAATGCTGCACAATGGCAAATTCCTGATGCTGAAGGTTATGCCAAAGCGCTAATTGAAAAAGAATGTTTTGATGCGTTCCAGTCCCTTGAATATGAAGTCAATACGCTCCATACGTCCAATGGCCAAACGCCGTTTGTTACCTTTGGTTTTGGCTTAGGCACAAGTTGGCAAGAACGTTTAATTCAGCAATCAATCTTGAAAAACCGTATTCGTGGTTTGGGTAAAAACCACAAAACACCGGTCTTCCCTAAACTGGTCTTTACCATTAAAAAAGGCGTGAACCAAAACGAACAAGATCCGAACTATGACATTAAAAAACTGGCTTTAGAATGCGCTTCAAAACGCATGTATCCAGATATTTTAAACTATGATCAAGTAGTTAAAGTCACTGGCTCGTTCAAAGCCCCAATGGGTTGTCGTAGCTTCTTAGGTGCCTATGAAGAAAACGGCCATGAAGTACATGATGGTCGCAATAATTTAGGTGTGGTGAGTTTAAATCTGCCTCGTATTGCGCTTGAAGCACAAGGAAATGAAGAAAAATTCTACCGCACTTTAGATGAACGCTTAGCTCTTGCGAAGAAGGCCTTACTTACCCGTATTGCTCGCTTAGAAAATACCAAAGCTCGTGTCGCGCCAATTCTCTATATGGAAGGCGCTTGCGGCGTTCGATTAAAAGCTGATGATAAGGTTGCGGATATTTTCAAAAATGGCCGAGCATCAATTTCTTTAGGCTATATTGGTATTCACGAAACCATCAATGCACTGTACAAACAAGGGCATGTTTTTGACGATGAACAACTGCGTGAAAAAGGTATCGCGATTGTGCGTCGTTTAAGCGAAGCGGTGAAACAATGGCAGAAAGAAACGGGTTATGCATTTAGCCTTTATTCCACACCAAGTGAAAACTTGTGTGATCGTTTCTGCCGTTTAGATACCAAACAATTTGGTGTCATTGACGGCGTTACCGATAAAGGCTACTACACTAACAGCTATCACTTAGATGTAGAGAAAAAAGTGAATCCATACGATAAATTAGACTTTGAAATGCCTTATCCTGAATTAGCGAGTGGCGGCTTTATCTGTTACGGCGAATACCCAAATATTCAACATAACCTGAAAGCACTCGAAGATGTATGGGATTATAGCTACGATCGCGTGCCTTATTACGGCACCAACACGCCAATTGATGAATGTTATGAATGTGGTTTCACAGGAGAGTTTAATTGCACAAGCAAAGGCTTTGTTTGTCCGAAATGTGGCAACCATGACAGTGCAAAAGTCTCCGTAACCCGACGAGTTTGTGGTTATCTCGGCAGCCCTGATGCTCGTCCATTCAACGCTGGCAAACAGGAAGAAGTAAAACGTCGAGTGAAACACTTATAATGTTGTAATATCGATTATGATAAAATAGCTCATCAAAGGTGAGCTATTTTTATTTTAATAAAGAAGGAAATACCATGCCAACACTTGCTCAAATTACCCAATCCATCATGCAAGATCCCGATAATCAATCCTTTACCGCAAAAGGTATCGAACCGCTTTTTGCTGCGCCAACTACCGCTCGTATTAATATTGTCGGACAAGCGCCTGGAATTAAAGCGCAAGAAAGTCGTTTATATTGGAATGATAAAAGCGGTGATCGCCTGCGTGAATGGCTGGGCGTGGATCGTGATACCTTTTATCACTCCGGTATGTTTGCTGTCATTCCGATGGATTTTTATTACCCAGGCAAAGGCAAATCGGGTGATTTACCACCGCGCAAAGATTTTGCGGAAAAATGGCATCCGCTAATTCTCGCTAATTTACCTAATATTGAGCTGACGATTCTCATTGGACAATATGCACAAAAATACTATTTGCCAGAAAATAATCTTAATGTAACTGAGACTGTTCACCATTTTCGTGATTTTCTCCCTCACTTTCTCCCGCTTGTTCACCCTTCTCCACGCAACCAAATTTGGCTCAAAAAGAATCCGTGGTTTGAACAAGAGATTGTGCCGACATTACAAAAGCAAGTGAAAGCGATTTTATCTCGTTAATTTATCTCGCTAAATTGATATTTAATTAATGAAGTGCGGTCAAAAAGCATCCAGTTTTGACTGCACTTTTCTTTTACTATAATCAATTTTTAGTATGCATTATTTCCTGACTGAGGCCTGTTATGCTAAAATCGCCGGCCTTAAAAATATAGGAAAAAATATGCAAGTAATATCTGTCACAAACTCTCAGCGAAAAGCATGGAATAAACAAACTATCATATTCCTTTCTGATGTAGCTCTCTTTTTTATTCTACTCAATACACTTCCTTTTGCCCCTGCTGCGAATAAAGGATTATCTTTACTGGCATTTGTAGCTATTTTATGGCTTACCGAAGCCGTCAGTGTAACGATCACTGCATTGTTTGTACCCATTTTATCTGTCTTATTAGGATTAGCTAATAGTCGTGAAGCGCTTGTTGCCTTTGCTGATCCAACTATTTTCTTATTCTTTGGTGGCTTTGCACTTGCCACCGCATTAAATGTGCAAAAAATCGACCAAATGATTTCTAATAAAATCATGCAATTAGCAAAAGGTCGTCTCTTTGTTGCGGTATTTTACCTCTTCTTAGCAACGGCATTTTTATCCATGTGGATGAGTAATACCGCTACTGCGGCGATGATGATCCCGCTTTCTATGACCATTTTGAGTCAGTTAGACCGCAATAAAGATCACAATACTTATGTATTTGTGTTATTGGGTATTGCCTACAGTGCCACTATTGGGGGGATGGGTACGCTTGTGGGAAGCCCTCCTAATGCCATCGCTGCCTCTCAGCTTCATTTAGGTTTTGCTGACTGGTTAATGTATGGCACGCCAGTGATGTTAATTTTATTCCCGCTTATTATTGGTTGGTTATACCTTGTTTTTAAACCAAAACTTGGCCTTCGTTTTGATGCGGAATTTGCCAAAATTCACATGACGAAAAAACGTATTTTAACCTTAACTATCTTTGTGACCGTGGCGATTCTTTGGATTTTTGGTGGTTACATCAATCCAATTCTTTCTCAATTATTAGGTTTACCAAAACCCATTGGCAGTTTTGACAGTATGGTTGCTCTATCGGCTGCAATCGTCATTTGTGTAACTGGTATCGCAAGCTGGAAAGAAGTACAAGACAATACAGAATGGGGGGTATTGTTCCTCTTTGGTGGCGGTTTAACCTTAAGCTCAGTATTGACTCAATCTGGCGCAAGCAAAATCATGGCGGATGGCATTGTCTTCATTATTGAGGGTGGCCACTACTATATGATGGCATTAATTGTTGCAGCCTTTATCGTCTGCTTGACTGAATTTACGTCAAACACAGCAAGTGCGGCCTTACTCGTTCCAATCTTTATTTCGATCGCACAAGCACTGAATATGCCACCGCTTGGTTTTGCGATGATTATTGGTTTGGGTGCATCTTGTGCCTTTATGATGCCGGTTGGTACACCGCCGAATGCAATTGTGTACTCCACAGGCTTTGTTAAACAATCCGAAATGATCCGCGTTGGTAAATTTATTGATTTAACCTGTATGCTAATTATCGGAACAATTGCTTATCTATTCTGGATGTAGTCTTTAAATCAAACAAGTGCGGTTGAAAATCACGTAATTTTTAACCGCACTTTTTTATTTTCTTTACGCAAACGTTTGCGGTGAATAAAAATTAACGTATAATTCGCACAATTTTTTCTACTTAAGGGAACCTAATGAATAACAACCTGCTTTATACCGTGGAAGACAAACCACCTTTCGGATTAAGTTTACTCCTTGCGGCACAACATTTACTTGCCGCACTTGGGGGAATTATTGCCGTACCATTGGTCATTGGTAACGTCTTAAAATTACCGACTGAAGATACTATTACCTTAGTTAATGCGGCTCTGCTCATTTCCGGCGTAGTGACCGTTATCCAATGTAAAGGTCTAGGTCCTGTTGGTATTCGTTTGCCAAGTGTGATGGGAACCAGTTTTACTTTTGTTGCTGCTGCACTTGCCATTGGTTTTAGCGAATATGGCATTGCGGGTATCTTAGGCGCATCTCTGGTTGGCTCATTAGTGATGATTATCGGCAGCTTCTTTATGCCGTATATTCGTAAATTATTCCCACCGATTGTAACCGGTACCGTTGTCATGATGATCGGTTTAAGCCTGATTCCTGTTGCCGTTGACTGGTTCGCGGGTGGTCAACGTGGTGATGCGAATTATGCTACACCTGAAAATTTAATGATGGCGAGCTTTGTGTTGGTGATCGTGGTTGCGCTCGTACAATGGGGCAAAGGCATTTTCTCCGCTGCTGCGATCGTTATTGGGATGATGACAGGTTATATTGTTTGTTTGGCGATGGGCTGGGTGAGCTTTGAAGGCGTAAAACAAGCGCAAACTTTCGCGATTCCACAACCACTACACTTTGGCTTAGCCTTCCCAATTTCAGGCATTATCGGCATGTCCATTGCGTATTTAGTGACGATCGTTGAATCAAGCGGTAACTTCTTAGCACTGGGTAATGCGACTCAAACAGAAATCACCGGTAAACATTTACGCGGTGGCGTTTTAGCCGATGGCTTAGGATCTGCCCTAGCTGCCATTATGTCCACCACACCATTCTCTTCATTCTCACAAAACATTGGCGTCATTTCTCTAACTGGCGTGGCAAGCCGTCACGTGGTTGCGCTAACCGGTGTACTTCTAGCGCTAGCGGGCTTATTTCCTGTATTCGGTGCATTAATTGTATCAATTCCATTACCAGTATTAGGCGGTGCAGGCTTAATGATGTTCGCGATGATTATCGCCGCGGGTATCCAAATGTTGGATAAAGTGGCACGTAGCAAACGGAATGGTTTAATTATCGCGATTTCAATTGGCTGTGGCTTAGCTGTAACGACTCGTCCAGAATTGCTTGATAAATTACCGCACTTTTTCAAAGAAGTGCTCGGTTCAGGCATTACCGTAGGTTCATTACTTGCCTTAATTCTTAATCTCGTGCTTCCTGAAGATAAAGTGGAAGAAACAAAAGAATAGATAGTAAATAAGGGCAGATTAACACTGCCCTTTTCTTTTCCTGTAAAACATTTCTAAAACTGACCGCACTTTGTTAAAATCAGGCATCATTTTCCATTTATGAAGGAATAAAAATGGCAGATTTACCTTTTTTAGTTGAACTCAACGAACAAAATCTTACCGAAACGTTGCAACGTTCTGTTGAAACTCCGCTTGTTATTAACTTTTATGCACCAAGCCATAAAGAATCGGCAGATTTTGCCAATGTATTACAACGTGTTGCAGAACAACACCAAGGACAATTTATTCTCGGCTTAGTCAATTGTGAAACAGAGCAAATGATTGCTGCACAATTTCGTATTCAAGCGTTGCCTACAACTTATCTTTTTAAAGAGGCACAAGCTTTAGATGCGTTCCCAGGTGCATTAGATGAAGCCAGCTTATTACAACGTTTAAGCGCCATTTTGCCAAAAGAAGAAGATTTAAAATTCCAAAAAGCCTTGGATTTTTTACAAGTGGAAGATTACGACTCTGCCCTTCCATTACTGAAAGAAGCCTGGGAGCTTTCAGATAAGAAAAACAGCGATGTGGCATTACTTTATGCGGAAACCTATATTGCCATGAAGAAAACGGAGCCTGCTGCAGATATTTTAGCGCAAATTCCGATTCAGGATCGCGACAGTCGTTGGCATGGCTTACAAGCGCAGATTGAGCTTTTAATTAAAGCGGCAGAGACGCCAGAAATTCAGCAATTACAAGCGGATTATGCGAAAAATCCAACGCCTGAAATTGCGTTGAAATTGGCAGTTCAGCTACATCAAGCCAACCGAAATGAAGAAGCGTTAGATTTATTATTTAGCATTCTTAAACAAAATCTTTCTGCAGAAAATGGTGAAGTAAAACAACAGTTTTTATCTATTTTATCAGCCATTGGCAATGCGGATCCTATCACCAATAAATATCGCCGATTGCTGTATTCATTGCTTTACTAATACGATCAACTATTTTTTTATGCATGAAGGCTTTATAATGGACGAATTCCAAAAGCTTCATGCTTTATTCTATAAACAAAGGATTCTTTATGTCAGACGTTAAACACAGCAAATTATTAATTTTAGGTTCAGGCCCTGCAGGTTATACTGCGGCTATTTATGCCGCTCGCGCAAACTTAAAACCTGTTTTAGTGACTGGTCTTCAACAAGGCGGACAACTTACCACTACGGATGAAATTGAAAACTGGCCGGGTGATTTTGAAATGACCACGGGTCCAGATTTAATGCAACGTATGTTGCAACACGCCGAAAAATTTGAAACGGAAATCGTGTTTGATCATATCAATAAAGTCGATTTATCTTCTCGCCCATTCAAACTTTATGGCGATATGCAAACCTTCACATGTGATGCGTTAATTATCGCAACAGGGGCATCAGCACGTTATATCGGATTAGAATCTGAAACCGCTTATAAAGGCCGTGGCGTTTCAGCTTGCGCAACCTGTGATGGTTTCTTCTATCGCAATAAACCAGTTGCCGTTGTCGGTGGCGGAAATACTGCAGTTGAAGAAGCGCTTTACTTGGCTAATATTGCGTCTGAAGTACATTTAATCCACCGCCGCGATAGTTTCCGTGCAGAAAAAATCTTAATCGATCGCTTATACAAAAAAGTCGAAGAAGGCAAAATCGTGCTTCATACTGACCGCACGTTGAATGAAGTGTTAGGCGATAACATGGGCGTAACTGGTGTACGTTTAGAAAACGTAAAAACTGGCGAAAAAGAAGACGTGAAATTAGATGGTTTATTTATTGCCATCGGTCATGCGCCAAATACTGAAATCTTCCAAGGTCAGCTTGAACTTAACAACGGTTATATCGTCGTTAAATCAGGCCTTGAAGGCAATGCAACAGCAACGTCAGTAGAAGGCGTATTTGCTGCAGGTGATGTAATGGATCACAACTATCGCCAAGCCATTACTTCAGCGGGTACAGGCTGTATGGCTGCATTAGATGCGGAACGTTATTTAGATGCACAAGAATAAATAAATTTTCTTATTTATTTTCCCCCTCGTTAGCCAAGAGGGGTTAAGGGAGATTTTAAAGAATCAATTTTGTATCAATAAACTCGCCCTTCAAGCTCCCTCTCAATAGAGAGGGAGAACTTTTTAAATACTAACTCTACAAATCTATGGACAAACTTCGCCAAAAATATTTACAAAAATGGCTTCGTGCGCAGCAACAACCTGTTAAAAAATTAATGCGCACCAATATTGCCCTTGCCACACTTTCTTCCTTAATTCTTGTGGCTCAAACCTATTTTCTTGCGACATTGCTCGACAAGCTGATTATGCAAAATGTCGATCGCACTGAACTGGTTCCATATTTTATTGCATTAATCATTACTTTTGCTTTGCGTGCGGTCATTTTATGGCTACGCGAAAAAATTGGCTTTAAAGCTGGTCGATTACTGCGCAATCATATGCGTCAAAAGATCTTAGATAAAATCCATCAAGTTGGGCCGGCCACCATCAATAATAAACCAGCCGGTAGCTGGGCAAGTATCATGCTTGAACAAGTGGAAAATCTGCATAACTTCTATGCGCGATTCTTACCACAACAAAGTTTGTCTGCCATTGTACCAATGGTGATTTTAATTGCTGTATTCCCGCTAAACTGGGCTGCAGGACTGATTTTGATGGTCACTGCACCGCTTGTACCAATTTTTATGATTCTAGTTGGGATTGCAGCAGCAGACAGCAGCCAAAAAAATATGGCTACCCTTTCTCGCTTAAGTGCTCAATTCTTGGATCGCTTACGCGGTTTAGAAACCTTGCGTCTTTTCAACCGCACTTCAGAACAAACACAACATATTGAAAACACAACAGAAGACTTCCGAGAAACCACCATGGCTGTGCTTAAAATGGCGTTTCTCTCTTCTGCTGTGTTAGAGTTTTTCACCTCCATTTCCATTGCTTTAATGGCGGTGTACTTTGGTTTTAGCTATTTAGGCCAAGTCGAATTTGGTACTTACGGTACCACACTAACCTTATTTACCGGCTTTTTCTGCTTAATTCTGGCACCAGAGTTTTATCAACCATTGCGCGATCTCGGGACTTACTATCACGATCGTGCAGCCGGTATTGGTGCTGCTGATGCCATTGTCGATTTCTTAGAAGCAGATTATTTAATTGCGCATCAAGGGAATGAACAAATTCCAGCACAAAGTGCGGTCGAGATTCAGGCTGAAAATTTAGTGGCACTTTCTCCACAAGGTCAACCATTAACTAAGCCCCTTTCATTCCATATTCCGAAAGAAAGCCATATTGCCCTTGTCGGTCAAAGTGGTGCAGGAAAAACCTCTTTAATCAATGTATTACTCGGTTTCTTGCCTTATGAAGGCAGCTTAAAAATTAATGGTGTGGAACTGAATCAAAGTCGCTTGAGCGACTGGCGCAAACAAATTGCGTGGGTAGGTCAAAATCCATTACTGCTACAAGGCAGCATCAAAGAAAATCTACTTTTAGGCGATATTCAAGCAACTGATGAGCAAATTGAGCAAGCCTTGATTTCTGCTCAAGCGAAAGAGTTTACCGATAAATTAGGTTTGGATAGCGAAATTAAAGATGGCGGCATTGGCGTATCTGTAGGCCAAGCTCAACGCTTAGCGATCGCTCGCGCTTTACTACGCAAAGGCAAGTTATTATTACTCGATGAGCCAACGGCTAGCCTCGATGCTCAATCTGAAAATCTGGTACTTGCAGCTCTTGCGGAAATGAGCCATAACCAAACGACCTTAATGATCACACACCGTATTGAAGATCTAAAACAATGTGACAATATTTTTGTGATGCAAGAAGGTGAAATCGTTCAACAAGGGCATTTCAACCAATTAAAAGATCAAGGCTTCTTTGCCGAATTATTGGCTCAACGAAAAGAGGATATTCAATAATGCGTGCTTTACTTCCCTTTTTACGTTTATTTAAATTTGCCAAGTTGCCTTTATTTTTAGGCTTGGTTTTAATGATCTCGGGTCTAGCCTCCAGTATTGGCTTGCTGACCACATCGGGTTGGTTTTTAGCGGCAACGGCAATTGCGGGTCTTGGCACGTTATTTAATTTCTTCTATCCATCTGCTTCTGTGCGTGGGCTTGCTATTAGCCGCACCCTTTTCCGCTATTTTGAAAAGTTGGTGACACACGATGCGACTTTCCGCATTTTGGCTAAATTACGGGTACAAGTTTTTGAGAAGATTATTCCCTTAAGTCCTGCGGTGTTAAATCGCTACCGTAACAGCGATTTATTAAACCGATTAGTGTCTGATGTGGATACGCTCGATAGCCTTTATCTTCGGTTAATTGCACCATTTATTACGGCTATTTTTGTGATTCTAGCCATGTGTATTGGCCTAAGTTTTGTCAATGTAGCTTTAGCCTTAGGTCTAGGTGTGAGCCTGCTTTTATTAGTATTCATCATTCCAACCGTTTTCTACCAACTGGGTAAAAAATTTGGCGACAAACTCGTGCATTCACGTGCACTTTATCGCACGCAATTCTTAGAATTTATCCAAGCACAAGCGGAATTATTGCTCTTTAATGCCGAAGATAAATTGAAAGATAATATGGCTAAAACTGAAGCTAACTGGCAAGCCGATCAACAAAAAGAAGCAAATTTAAGCGGATTTTCGACCGCACTTTCACTCTTTTTAAATGGTTTAATTATTGCCGCAATGTTGTGGTTTAGCTCACAAGCGGAATTTGGCAACGATGAATATCGCATGGCATTTATTGCGCTCTTCACTTTTGCGGCCTTAGCTTCATTTGAAATCTTAATGCCATTAGGTTCCGCATTCTTACATATTGGGCAAGTCATTGCTTCAGCTGAACGCGTAACAGATATTATCGAGCAGCAACCATTAGTGGCTTTTAATGGCAAAGCGGAGTTCGATCAAAACGTCACAACATTAATTGAAGCGAAAGATCTTTCTTTCACTTATCCTGAACGTCAAAATCATGCTTTAGAAAATTTGAATTTAACCATTCAAAAAGGTAAAAAAGTCGCGATTTTAGGTAAAACAGGTAGCGGGAAATCCACGTTATTACAGCTTTTAGTACGCAATTACGATGCAAAACAAGGTCAGCTATTTCTTGCTGGCAAGCCGGTTGCTGATTACGCCGAAGATACATTACGTAGCCAATTCTGCTTTTTAACGCAACGTGTTCATGTATTTAGCGATACACTTCGTCAAAATCTGCAATTCGCAAGTGCGGTCAAGATTTCAGATGAAAAAATGATCGAGGTGTTAAATCAGGTTGGTTTAGGCAAATTGTTGGAACAAGAACAAGGCTTAGATATTTGGTTAGGTGATGGCGGCCGTCCACTTTCTGGTGGAGAACAACGTCGTTTAGGCTTAGCGCGTATTTTGCTTAATGATGCACCAATTTTATTATTAGATGAGCCAACGGAAGGTTTAGATCGCGAAACGGAACGCCAAATTCTGCGTTTGATTCTTGCC
>ERZ773214.350-NODE-350-length-31009-cov-73.442883_pt1 | contig 31009 bp, 31 predicted proteins | sample MGYA00511238_ERZ773214 | MGnify/ENA primary metagenome ERZ773214 (study PRJEB29015, sample SAMEA2738157) | human oral metagenome | biome: human oral; feature: human-associated habitat; material: saliva | place: China | collected 2259 ... | reverse complement strand
CTTGGAAGTAGTGGTCTGCATGGTCAGTCGCAATTTCTTTTAGACATGGCATTGCGTTACCCATTGCAACCTTTACACCTGCAACCTCTAGCATGGCTAAATCATTTTCGCCATCACCAATTGCACAAACTTGTTCTGGTAAGATATTCTCTCGTTCCATAATCATACGAAGGCCATTCCCTTTATCAATCCCATGTGGCTGTACTTCTAACCAGTTTGGATTGACAAAGAAGACGGAGTACTTATCCGTAGGAATCTCTTTGGCAAGTTTCTTGAGTGTACCTGCAGTACCTGAGAAACAAACCTTGATGATATATTTATTTTCTAGGTTTTCAAGATTAAAATCGATATCTGCCTGTTGAATGTGACGGTGTTGAATCAAGTCGCGGACTTGCATGCATAGACGGAAAATAGTTAATGCGATGTAGTTCTTTCTTGAACCGGTTGTAAGAAAATCTTTATCTGTCGATACCATTAGGATGACAGGGTACTTTTCTGCAAGTGGAAGCAGACCATGAATCTCTTCTTTTGTTAATACTGGAAGAGTTATATGTTCTTTCTCTTTTACAAAGTAGATGTCTTGGCCATTGTTGGAAACAATATAATCATAGATATCCTTTGGAAATCCATTCAGAATACGTTCGTAATGACGACCAGTGCAGATTGCGACACGTGTTCCTTGTGCTCGTAACATACGTAGCGTTTCTGTTGCGTATTGTGTTAAGTGAGCAGGGCGAGCAAATAATGTACCATCTAAGTCTGTTGCAAAGAGTTTAATATCTTTTTTTGTCATAGATGTATTTTAGTTTGTTCAAAGAAGATTAGCAAGTAATACTGAATATATGTAAAATTCAAAAAATTTGATGATATGCTTATTCAGATTTGCTATGGTATAATGAAAATTGTTATTAGTATGTGAGGAAATGAAAATGAATCAGCCATTATTCTACGGAAACTTATTAGTTACATTAGCATTCGGCGCATTTGCAGGTTTGATGTTTTATCGTTTAGCCAATACAAAGGGAAAGATTAAGTATGCAGGAAGACAATGGGACGCAACTAAGATTACGCTCATTGTGATTGTGGGTTTGACTCTTGTTTCTTTGATTGGTAATACAATTACTGTTTTTGATATCTTACGTGTTATCGTCATCATTGTTGCGATTGTTGCGTATTGGTTAGCCAAAGATGGTATTGGGGAAGAGGGTTATGTAACCAATGGCAAATTCCATGCATGGAAGGAACTCAGTGGTTATGATTATAAGGATGATAAGAAGTTCTTTAATTTATATCTAACATCATCTTCAAAGAAAGAAAGCACAAATGTAGAACTTGTAGAGTATGAGTTCGAACAAAAAGCAGATGTACTAGCTTTTATGAAGGAAAAAGTTGGTAATAAATATAAGCGTATGAAGAAGTGATTGTAATCAAGCAATCACTTTTTTTGACAAACAAGAAAAGTAGATTATAATATATATAGTCAAAATGACTATAAGGAGAAGCCATGGAAGAAAGAAATGAACGTGGTGAAACACTAGAGGAATTCCTTGCTCGCTATGATGAGAAAAAGTATCGAAGGCCGAGTAATACGGTTGATATGATTCTATTAACAGTATTAAAGGGAAAGCTAAAGGTGTTATTAGTCAAACGTAAGGATCATCCATTTATTCATGATTGGGCTATGCCTGGTGGTTTTGTGAACTTTGATGAAGATTTGGATACCGCTATGAAACGAGAATTAGAAGAGGAAACCAACCTTTTTGATTCTACATATTTTAGACAATTATATACATTTGGAAATGCGGACCGTGATCCGCGGACACGTGTGATTACAACAGTTTACTTGTCTATGACACCGGCTGAAAATATTAAGATGACATCTGCTGGTGATGATGCGATGGATACAGGGTGGTTTACCATCCAAAAGATTACAACGACATCGGATGGGTATGAGCGTAAGAGTGTATTAATGTTAGATGAAGAAGAAAAAGGGATTCATCTACGTTATGAAATTTATGATACTGCTTGCGATAACTACGTACAGACAAGATCTAAGTTACTAGAAAGTTCAAACGCAAAACTAGCAGCCGATCACATCAAAGCGATTAATATGGCAATTGATGTTGTACGTAATCGTGCAGCTTCTACAGGTATTATGTTTAACCTGTTGCCGAAGGAATGCACGCTACGTGAGATTCAGGAAGTCTATGAGGCTATCGTAAATCACCCTGTTGATACAGGTAACTTTAGACGGGATATTAAAAAAATGTTAGTGGCTACAGGTAATACAACGATTGTAAACGGTAGGAAGGTCGCAACCTATAGCTTTAATCCATTACTACCATTCGTAAAGGAGACGTTATAATGAAAGTACTTATTGCAATTGATATTCAAAATGATTTCGTGTCAGGTTCTCTTGGCACAAAAGAGGCAGAAGCTGCCCTTGCAAAGATGGTTGAAGAAATCAACTCACCAAAATATGATATGGTCTTTGCAACACAGGATACACATGATACAAATTACCTCAATACATTGGAGGGTAAATACTTACCGGTTGTACACTGTATCAAGGATACAGAGGGTTGGAGATTTCCAAAGAGTGTTGAAGAAGCACTGCATAAACGCAATGCTAAAATATTTGAGAAGGATACCTTTGGTTCACTCAATCTAGCAGTTGAACTACAGAAACTTGCACCAGAAGAAATTGTACTAATTGGTATCTGTACAGATATTTGTGTTGTGACAAATGCTTTACTATTACGTACACATCTACCAAATACAAAGATAACTGTTTTACCGCAAGCATGCGCTGCGACAACGATAGACAAACAAAAGGAAGCTCTCGATGTAATGGCTTCTTGTCAGATTGAAATAGAAAAATGAGGAAATGATATGAACAACATTCAAGTAGAACCATATATCCCAGATGAAGATTATGACAATCCTGCGATGGTCACAGACTTCTATGAATTCTCCATGGCAAATTCGTTATTCATGCATGGATATAAAGATACCATCATGGTATTTAACATGTTCTTTAGAGATAACCCAGACGATGGTGGATATGCAATTAGCTGTGGGCAACAGAAGCTATTACGTTTCTTAAAGAACTATCACTTTACAGACTTTGATATTCAGTGGTTATTAACCAAGGGTATGAGTCCAGAATTCTGTGAATATCTACGTAACTATAAGTGGAAGGGTGATGTGTACATGTTGCGTGAGGGTACTGTATGTTATCCTCAGGTACCAATGGTACGTATTGAGTGTGACATGGTAGGTGCAGTCTTAATTGAAACCTATCTATTACAGACAATGAACTTCCATTCCTTAATCGCTACAAAGGCAACTCGCATTACAGGACTAAGTAATAAGACGCCAAGAAATGTCATGGAATTTGGAACACGTCGTGCACAGGGCATGTCTGCAGGTAACGATGGCGCCTATGCGGCAATCTTGGGTGGATGTATCGGTACTGCTAACTGCCTTGCGGAGATGAAGTATGGACCTGATGTGAAGGCTGTTGGTACAGTTGCACATAGTTATATCGAATTCTTCCCAACCGAGATGGATGCCTTCCGTGCGTATGCGGAAACTTATCCTGAAAATGTATCATTGTTACTAGATACTTATAGTATCTTTGATTCAGGTCTTCCACATCTTATCCAGTTAGATGATGAGTTGATTGCGAAGTATCCAAACGATCCAAATAAGCGTGTTAAGAGTGCACGTATTGACTCTGGTGACTTAGCTCGTGGTTATAAACGTCTACGTCGTGCTTTGGATGAAGCAGGGAAGTCATATATTAAGCTTGTCGCATCTAACTCATTAGATGAAAAGAAGATGGCAAACATGGAACTCTATGAACATGCAAAGTTTGACTTCTATGGCGTCGGTGAAAAACTCATTACTGCTGCGACAGACCCTGTCTTTGGTGGTGTATATAAGTTAGTCGCTGTCAAAGAAAAGGATGGTAGTTATACACCAAAGATGAAGTGTTCTGATTCTTCTAGTAAGGCAATCATTCCAGGCAAACTAATGGCTTGGCGTGTATTTGATGAAGAAGGAAAGGGACAGTGCGACATTATCTCCCTTGATACAGAAGTAATTGAAAATGGTAAGCCTGTTGAAGTTGTTAATCTTGATCCAGATGCCTTTGAAAGACGTAAGACAATAATTCCAAGTCACGTAGAGAAGATTTTAATTCCACATATGTTAAATGGTGAAATTGTTTTAGATTTACCAGACATTCGTGCAAAGAAGGAATATGTTAAGGAACAACTACAGTATCGTGTTTGGGAATCTGAATTACGTACAGAGATGCCACATAAGCACTATGTAGACTTAACACCTGCTGTAGCGAAACTCAGAGAGGAGTTATATGAGAAACTCCATGGAGGCATCATTTGAGTTATCTGTTATTTGGGGGAGCCTTTAATCCACCAACGAAAGCTCATATCGAACTAGCAGAATATGCTTGTGAAAAAACAGGTGCTACAAAGGTTATCTTTATGCCTAGTAAGATGAGCTATATCGAACATGATCAAGCAAAGAACTTTGCTTTTCACGATACAGAGCGACTAGCGATGCTAGAAAGTATCTGTAAAGCACATCCAAAGCTAATGGTCAGTGACTATGAGTTAAAGGAAGAAAGTCAACCACGTACATATCAAACGCTCTGTTATCTAAAAGAGCAGGGATATGCATGCAAGTTATTGTTTGGCTCTGATAAGTTACCAGAATTAAAAACAGGTTGGAAATACGTGGAAGAGATTGCGAAGGAATTTGGCATTGTCTGTATGGCAAGATACGATGATGATTGCGAAACGATGATTGCAAGTGATCCATATCTATCAAGTCTTTCTCAATACATAGAAATTGTACATACACCAAAGGAATATCATCATATTTCTTCTAGCGAAGTACGTAAGCAATTTCTCATCGCCAAAGCTGCGATACAAATACTACAGGATACATTGCCAAAAGAATTACATGGTTTAAGTAGTTACCTTTTCAGCGAGGATAATCATGAAAAATAGAATGATAAAAGTCGGTACAGTCGTACCAAGGATGAAAGTGGCGAATGTTACATATAACGTTGCACAAATCATCCAAACAATGAATGAGAATGCGGATGCTGGATTCTTAGTATATCCAGAATTATGTTTGACAGGATATACTTGTGGTGATCTTTTTGGACAGTTTACACTGTTAGATGCAGTGGAAGAAGGACTGTTTAAGATTGCCAATGCATCAAATAAACTAGAGGGACTAACAGTTGTGGTTGGTGCACCGTTACGTTTTGAAAACCATTTATATAACTGTGCAGTATATATCTCAGAAGGTGTGATTGTGGGTATTGTGCCTAAGATCAATCTTCCGACATATAGCGAGTTCTATGAAAGTAGATGGTTTACAAGTGGTAAGAATATCGTTAGCCAAATGATTCAATTAGGTGATGAGTTTATCCCATTTGGTAGAAATGTTCTAGCATGTGATAGCCGTAGTGGAGCTATTGTAGGTCTAGATATCTGTGAAGATTTATGGGTGCCTGATAAGCCAAGTACACATGCGTGTCTTGCGGGTGCAAATATTATCGCGAACCTATCTGCTTCTGATGAAATCATTGGTAAGCAGGACTATCGTCGTACGATGGTATTACAACAGAGTGCTAGTTGTTATTGTGCATATCTATATGTATCTAGTGCAACGGATGAAAGTAGTACGGACCTCGTATTCTCTGGTCATAGTATGATTGCTTGCAATGGACGTTTGTTAAAAGATTCCATCTTCCCAGAAGATACAAAGGTCGAAACTGTTGTAATCGATTTAGAGTCCATTGAAAAGAATCGTCGTCACCAGACAACATTTGATTTAGAAGAAAATCATGACGATTATGTATATGTCGATGTTTCTATCAAACCAATTTGGAATCAAGATGAAATTACAGTAGATGAACTAGTTGATGCATTACGCAAGGAAAACTATATTGTTAATCGTAATCCATTTGTGCCAGTTGATGATGAAGAACGTGGTCGTCGTTGTATGAAGATTTTAGAGATTCAAGCAAATGGTCTAGCAACACGTGTTCGTTCCACAGGAATTAAGAATCTTGTGATTGGTATCTCAGGTGGTCTGGATAGTACACTTGCATTACTGGTATGTCATCAGGCAAGAAAACTAGTGCCTGATATTCATATCATCGGATATACATTACCAAGCCATGGTAATACAACTTCATACACATATAACAATGCCTTAGATTTAATGCGTGCATTAGATGTAGAAATGCATGAAGTTGCGATTGAAGAGGGTGTTCAAGCACATCTGAAACAGATTGGTCATCCTGGTAGTTATCAGGGTGAAGGTGATACAACCTACGAAAATGCACAAGCCCGTATGCGTACTTACATCCTGATGGATGCCGCAAATATGGCAAATGGACTCGTAGTTGGAACAGGAGATCTATCTGAACTAGCACTAGGATGGTGTACATATAATGGTGATCACATGTCCATGTATGCGGTAAACGCATCTGTACCAAAGACACTTGTACAGTACATTTGTAGAACGTATGCATATATCTGCAATCAAGAAGACCTCAAAGAAGTACTCTTAAAGATCTGTGATACACCAATCTCACCAGAACTAACACCACATGATGAAAATGGTAAGATTGCCCAGAAGACTGAAGATAAGATTGGTAAATATGATCTTAATGACTTCTTCCTATACTATGTATTACGCTATGGCTATTCACCAGAAAAGATCATGGTTTTAGCATTAACAGCATATCCAGAGTTACAGAAGGAAAAAGTACGTGAGGCAATGTTACGATTCTTCAAGCGTTTCTTCAGCCAGCAATTCAAACGTAGTTGCTTACCAGATGGTCCAAAGGTAGGATCCGTTACACTTTCTCCAAGAGGAGATTGGCGTATGCCATCAGATGCCAGTGCTGATCTTTGGTTAGAACAGGTTAAGAAAGCCTAAGTTACTTCCAAATGGGAGTAACTTTTTTTCATACTAGAATATACAAGAAAGACGAAAGCATATTTCCACATTTCTGTAGCAGGATTTCCTATAATGAAATTACCAAGAAGAAGATTACAAGAAGGGAGGAAATCAATCTTCTTACACTCTGTTTATAAAATCATTGGAGGAATAATAAAATGAAAAAATGTATTTCAAGGCTATTTAGCGCTTCAATAGCTATTTTAGTAGCCTCATCCAGTATCATTTCAGCGTATGCATGTACCGGTGTGATTATCGGTGGCGATTTAACAGAAGATGGTAGTACAATTTTTGGACGTACTGAAGACTTAGAAGTCAATCATAATAAAGTGTATAAAGTCCACCAAGCAGGGGAACATAAAGCTGGTGAAACTATCAAAGACGTTTCTGTAGATCCAGATAAGGGATATTCCTTTACATTTGCACATGATTCTTATCGCTATACATCCGTCAGCGATACAACACCAGAATATGGTAATTTTGACGAAACAGGATTTAATGAAAAAGGCCTAATTGCGGATATGACGGTTTCCGCTAGTGCAAATGAAAATGTATTGGGTGTAGATCCTTACATGAATGGCACAGATACAACAAAGCCAATCGGTATTACAGAGGCTATCATCACAACAGCAGTATTAGGCAGTTGTGACAATGCAAGACAAGCAGTTGAATTTATCGCACAAGAAGTCGCAACAAAGGGTGCAGGAGAAGGCAATGGTCTAGTTGTAGCAGATCATAATGAACTTTGGTACATGGAAATTTATACCGGTCACCAATTTGTGGCTATGCGTTATCCACGTGATAAATATTCCGTATTCCCTAACTCATTCTGGTTGAATGAATGTAGATTAACCGTAGGGGAAGAAAAGGAAAACTATAACATTTCAGAAGATGGAAATTATATCTATTCCAAGGATATCTTTAAAGTCGCAACAGAAGCTAAGACATTCAAGGGAGATGAATTAACTCGTACCATCGATTTATATTCTTCTTATGCATTACCTGAATTATCTGAAAGTACTGAATCACGCGTATGTTCAGGTATTAAGCAATTCAATCCGGATGCGAAGTTTGAAGGTGATGTATATCCATTCTTACAGACAACTTCAAAGAAGATTACATTAGCTGATGCTATGGCATTTACACGTAACCGTTTGGAAACAATTAACGAAGTAGCAGATGATCTAGGTCGTGGAAATCTATATCCAATCGGTAACCGTAATACAATGGAAGCACATATCTATCATCTTCCTGCAAATGCAACGGAAGAATATCCAGGAACAATGTGGTTGGCATTAGGTTCTCCATTAACTTCACCATTTGTGGCATACTATCCAAATCAGAATTCTGGTATTGCGCAGGCACAGAATGAAAACAATGAATTTAATGAAGATTCTGTATATTGGTTAGCAATGGATACTTTATTCATGATTGAATACAATCGTGATGAATTCCAACCAATCGCTACTAAGAAGATTGAAGCACTCGAAAGTGAAGAGATCAAGAACGCTGTTACAACAATGTTAACAGCAGATGAAGCAACTGCAAGAAACCATGAAGATGCGACAAAGGCATATGAGACAATGAAGGAAATCCATGCGGAAATCCTTGAGAAGTTTAAAAAGTATATCAAAGAAAACGACTATACAATTAAGTTCTTTGGTAAGCGTGCACGTGCAGCCTTTACAGGATCAGAAGTTTTAGTACCTAAAGATAGTGCAGAAATTGGAATGAAGTTAAGTGTAGCTCCTAGCGAAGATATGATGTCTGGAGAACTCAATATTGTAGATCACTATGGAAATCCAGTTGAGGAAGTAAAACAAGACTTAACATATTCTATTCCTACAGCAGCTTTCAATGGCAAGCCTACATTTACAGATGGCACAAATGAAATTACTGCTGAAGTAAAGGATGATAAGTATGTATTTACTACAAAGGCAACACATATTTCATATACAGTATCTGAAGGCAAAGAAGCTACAACTGAGACAGAGACAAAGCCTAAGACAACACCGCAGTCAGTTGTATTACTTGTTGGAGCAGTCATTGTAGTAGCAATAGCGGCACAAATCATCAGAAAGAAATTACGTTAATCATGAAAAGTCAGATGAATGGTCTGACTTTTTTCATTGGTTGCTAAAAGTAATGATATAATCAATCCATGAAAACTTTAATTTGGGACTTTAACGGCACAATTTTAGATGATTTACAATTGTGTCTATCGATTGAAAATGAAATGTTAAAAAAGAGGAGGATGGAGAAGTATCCTGTCACAAAACAGGACTATCTCAATACATTCTCGTTTCCAGTTATTAACTACTATTACCATATTGGATATACCTTTGACACTGAAAGCTATGAAGAAGTATCTCTTGAATTTAATCAAGAATATGATCGTCGCTTTGATGAGTGTTCTTTGATGGATGATTTTATTACTACAGTAGAAAAGGCAATCCAACTTGGATATCACAATGTCATTCTATCCGCATCTCGTCACGATAAACTGGTAGAGCAGTGCAAGTTGCTAGGAATTGATCAATATTTTGATGAAATACTGGGTATTGATAATATGCTTGCGGCCTCAAAAGTTGAGATGGCAAAGATTTGGATGGAAAAGAGTGATGTGGAACCATCTGAATGTAAGTATATTGGTGACACTGTTCACGATAAAGAAGTTGCGGAAGCACTTGGCATTCATGATTGTGTACTAATCGCAAATGGTCATCAATCCTATGATGTTTTACGTAAAGTAACAGATAACGTTGTATATACATTAAAAGAGGTAAGACTATGAAATATTGCCCAGTGAGTAAAAAGTGTGGTGGATGTGCATACATCGATGTCCCATATGAAGAACAATTAAAAATGAAACGCGAGGAGATGCGTAAGATATTTCGTACCAAAGCAGTTGAACCAGTACTGGGTATGAAAGATCCGTATCACTATCGACATAAAATCTATGCAAGCTTCGCTAGAGATAAAAAGACAAATAGAATCTATGCAGGCATGTATGAAGAAAATAGTCATCGTAAAGTACCAAGTGAGATGTGTTTGATTCAACATACACTCGCAAATGAAATCCTGACGACAATCTGTAAGTTAGCAGAATCTATGCGTATAGAAATTTACGATGAAGATAGTGGTAGGGGTACGTTACGTCATGCATATATTCGTATCTCAAAAGCAACCAATGATGTTTTACTTGATGTTGTGATTGGCTCAAAAGGACTACCAAGTTCAAAGAACTTCGTAAACGCACTTGTTAAGAAATTTCCACAGATTAAAACAATTATCCTGAATTTTAATCGTGCTCGTACATCTATGATACTTGGAAAGGATGAAAGAGTAATATATGGTCCTGGTTATATTACTGACCGTATTGGTGGTTTAGAATTTCGTATCTCATCAAAGTCCTTCTACCAAGTCAATCCAGAACAAACAGAAGTACTCTATCGTACAGCACTATCACTAGCGAAGATTAAAAATACTGATGTGGTACTAGATGCGTGTTGTGGTATTGGAACAATCTCTTTACTAGCAGCCCAAAGCGCAAAGCATGTAATCGGTGTTGAAATTAATCCGCAAGCAATCCGAGATGCAAAAAACAATGCGAAGCACAATAAATTATTAAACACAGAATTCTATGCAGCAGATGCGGCAGAGTTTATTCAACGTATGAACACAAAGCCAGATGTCGTAATTCTAGATCCGCCAAGATCTGGAATGACACTGCCATTCATGCATAAACTAGCACAGCTTTCTCCAGATAGAGTTGTATATATTTCTTGTAATCCATACACACAAGTTACAGATATCGAACCTCTTAAGAAAGCTGGTTATCAGATTAAGAAGATTGTGCCAGTTGATCTCTTTGGCTTTACACCACATGTTGAGACGGTCTGTTTGATGTCAAAGAGAGAAAAATAAACAGCGAAAAGTAGCGTATTTACGGGATTTTTTTGAGATTGGGAGATAGCTCAGGAGAGACTGTATTTCTTATATTGAACATATACACTACGAAAACGATCGGAGGGTTTAGGCTGTGGATTAGATGTCGCAGGTTGTGGCACTAGGATAGATGTTATCTAGGGTACAACTCAATTTGAGTGAGTGATTTAGATGTTATGGAAGGAGGAACTGTCGTGAAATGGTACTTTGATTCATACGATAAATTTGTAACGGAATACCAAATATATAGGTTTGATATATGTTCCGACTGCAATGGAACTTATGAACTTGTTGAAACAGATATTACTTGTACAATCGAAGGTAAGATTTTGCATTTTTCTCCTATACTTGTATTACGCTGTAAGAAGGTTGGAAAAGAGTTTTTGCCTGAACATACTAAGCAGATGATTGATAGGGCTTATAAAACTGCAGTTAAGGAGAAACAGAATATGGGAGAATTCCATACGACGGGGTAGAAGAAAAAATTTGAATATTGTACTGAGCAGAATTATGAATATGACCATAGAGATTATTACAATATGCCCGGTCTCTGTTACGATGATGAGCATTCTGTTGAAGGCTTCTTAACACCTGTCTATTTTGAAAAAGAGGCACTGGTATTTTTCTTGGCTATGCCAGAATATGAAGTAGAAATTTTCTCGGAGAGTTATGGCTATTTCGCAAAGAAGGATTCATAAGGACTATATCCGTATGACTGTAATATTCCTTTTGGATTTAATACTAACGGAAAGCTAATAATGTGGCTTGGCGATATCGATAATATGGATGATAGAACAAAAAGTATATTGAAACCATTTAATGTTCCATCAGACTATTGATTGATTCTGAATTCTATCAAGCTCAAATGAAATGTACATTTAGTGAGCCTATAATTGAAAAAAGAATCTTGATAAACAAAGAAGCTTTTATTTCAAACATAAAGAAAAAGTATTCAGTCGATTTATCGCATTTAACTGAAGAGTGTCAGGAACATGAGAAAAAGGTTAGAAGACCGGTTGTTTTTACTGAGACTGCGGTTGCAGAAGTCATAAATGCCTATGATAAGATTCTTGTTGAAGGGTTTAACGCTAGCAAGATGAGAAAATTATATGAAGCCCTTTATGCTTCTTCCGAAAGAAATGCTAAATATACATCGTGGCAGTCAATTAAGCTGATAGGAGCAACTTTGGTTAAACTTTCTTCATCGGTAGATAACATGGATATAGCATCAGTGATGTCTCCGTTATATATTCTTCATGATTATAGAATATTGTTAGACCACTTGCTTTCAACTGGTAAGATTTCTGATACAAAGCAGCATATAGTCTCTACACTTGGAGTACAAAGTCTTAATGATCAAGAAGCGATATATAACAAGGAGATTAAACGATTGAATACATTATTTAACTACTTAGGGATTCTATCGAAATAAGAAGATTATTTTAGGAGCGTGATAAAGATGATTTCCGAAGAATTAAAAGCAATTGTGGATAAATTAAACAAACAAGGAAAAATGAGATTCCTTGAAGAAACCACAGAAGAAAAGATTGAAGAATTTGAGAAAGAGCACAGCGTAAAGTTTTCAGCAAAATATAAAGAATGGTTATTGTTCTCTGATGGCGGAGAGTTTTTCTTGCCTGCAGGTATTCAATTATATGGTGTCGAACATAAACCTCTAATCGATGTTAATAATAACGACAGACCTAGTGACGATTATATAGTAATAGGTGCACTAGCATCAGGCGACCCTATTCTCTGCAAAAAAGCTGGTGAGAAAATAGCTATTTATAATCAAGAAGCTGGAAGAATCGAAGATGATGAAATCTATGAAGATTTTATAGCATTCTTGAATGACTTGTACGATTTGCTTGGCATAGGAGGTTGATTCTATGTCAAGAAGAACAGCAGAATCCAATAAAGCGATACTTGCTGCTTGGAATAAGGAACAAGAACTTGTTCGGGAAGGAAAAGGGACAAGAGAATGGACTCCTGAACAGCAGCAGGACATTCTTGAAAAGGGTAAAGCCTATGATGAAGATGGCGTTGCATTTCAAGGTCAACATATGAAGAGTGCTGAGATGTATCCGGAGTATCAAGGTGACCCCAGAAACATCCAGTTTTTGACAAGAGCTGAGCATTTAGAAGCTCATAATGGAAACTGGAGAAATCCAACAAACTGGTATTTCAATCCAGTGACTAAAGAAAAATTTGACTTTGGTGATGGCCCATTTATTCCTTGTGAGATAATCGATTTGCCTGAGCCGGTAATGAGGCCAAGTGTCACATCTGAAGTAATAGAAGAAAAAAAGCCAGATTCGATTAAAGAGGTGGACACTAAAAAGGACTCCGGAATTAAAACTGAATCAGATAAGGTAAAAGTAAACACTACGAATACTGTAAAACCTGACATAAAACCGACTGGCGGTTTTGGAAATACGGTAAAAAAAGCTTTTAAAGCTGTAGTAGATTTTTCAAATCGTCATCCAGTACTAACTGGAATTGCTAAAGCAGTTGGCGCGGCAGGAATAGCAGCTGTAACCGATGCAGTTATTAATGGCGGACGTTCAAGTTCTGGAAATAGTGGCTCTAGTGATTATGATTATAACCCATCAAGAAGTAGCAGCTCTATTTCAGATAGCGGTGATGATGTTTTGGTTGATAATTCAGAAACGGATTTTTCTATTGAGCGTTCTTCTCCTGAAGAGCATATGGTTAAAGGTCATGGGCAGCATTACCACTATAAAGATGGCAGTGTTAGATGGAAGGAAAAAGACCCGTATCCACGTGGCGGTAATAAAGACGAATAACAAAAATAACCCTCTCAACCATAATGGCTAGGAGGGTTTCGTGCTTCTGTGCTTATCTTTCTACATCGACCTTAAGGCCGGATTTCAACTCAACCGTACAATGGTCATCCCAAATGGTGATTTACTTTAACCGGCGTTTTACAAGTGCTTCATCAAATGTGGTAAGTTCGGAAGGCTGATCTTTGATGAAATCTTGTAAGTCTGTGATACGCTGCAGCTATTCATCTTGCTGAACAGCATCCATTGAGGTCTGCTGGCGCTTTTATCTGAGTGCAAATATCTGGTCAGCAATCTTATCATAGGCTTCTTTGTTGTTGGCTTTTTTTACAAGCTCCTGCTGAAGTTCCATCAGTTTCTCGTCAATGCCATCAGTTGTGGTTGCTGCAGATGCTCTGTTGTAGCTGTTTCTGGTATTTGGATTTATCACCAGGCAACTCGTTTAAGGCAATTAGAACAATTTCCTGTAGGTCAAGTTCGTTGATGGTTCTGGCATGACATTCAAGTCCGATAGGTTCAAGCCTGCTGATGCAGCGTCAGCTTTCGGGTGAAAGATAAGTGCCGGTAGGGTATCAAAGAAATCTGGAAAGACAGATACGATCAAAAGCTATATTGAAGACCCACTTGATAACCGTATCATCTTCAGGAGCAGTAAGTTCTTCTGATTCAAGAAGGGTGTTGCCATCTTCAGTGTTAGCTGCATCAAGTGAAAGAAGCCAATAACCTAAATGATGTTCACAGCAGTCACAATCACCATCACAGGCCCAGATAAACTACTTAGGGCATTTGCAGCGATGATAGTACTGTTCCTTCTTACGGATGCGAGTTGCTTCACGATAGAATTCCTGAAATTGCTGCTCAGTACAAGGAACCTTCTTCTTGAGTGAACGAATGTAGATGAATCTTTGACTCTGATTGTCTAAATTTGCCATGTTTTTTACCTCCGTTGGCTTGAATTTCCAAGCAGGGTAAAGAAGCATGGCTGCCAGTATTAATAATGTTCATAGTTGGTCACCTCATGCGGACTGCTCCGCTTTGTTTCTGGTGACCAGCCCGTTTGCTAAGCTGGCGCTGTATTTACTTGTGAGACATTTCTATCAATTGCAAACACACTACGTGGCCACAAAGATGGTGAATTGATAGTTAGGTCAGACAGTTTAACGTCTTGTCCGGGACAGTTATTTATTTAGTTGTCATTTGCTATCTGCTCTATATCTGCGAAGACTTCGCTGTAGTAGCAGGAAGCTAATTTGTGTAATTCTGTTGTGTCGTATCTTGCAAATACTGAATTCACAACAGCGGAACCATACTCGGCTGCAACTCTGGAAGCGACATCGATGTTCGCTTTCCACATTTCGATTTCATGCTTCTGCATTTTCTAATCCTCCTTTTTGAAAGAATCAGAATCGATTCTTTATTTCTCAATTGAGTAATTTTTGACGTCCGTTTCGCCATAAATAATTCCTTAACGGTTGAAGAATATCCTTATCACGAACCATAGGTTTGACAAATGGACATAAATCTGATATACTATCTATTAACTCATTCTGTCGAAAGAGACCTATCTCCAACTGCCGAGACCATTATAAAAATGGCCTATATCGATTTGGGGATAGAATGGTACAGCGTGGTACATCATGGTACAAATCTTAGGAAGGGAGTTTGTTTTGTGGAGTTCAAGGAATTCTTTTCAATGATGAAAAAACGAATGTCAGACGTTCCTTATTTCTTTAAGGATTTAGTTGCCATGATTACTGACGTGACAGAAGATGAATGGGGTACTCCAAAAGATCCATCCACAAAATTGTCAAAAGAAAGTACCTTGCGCTCGTATGGTAAAAGAGGACTATCGCAGAAATTTGCGCAAAGCATTGTTTATAGGTTGAAGCCTAAAATGTTTATAGAGTCTTTGAATACAAGACCGGTTGCAGTGCGAAAATTATTAGCTGATGATTTTAAGCCTTTTGATGCGATTGCTGATGCAAACAATATTGCATCAAAGCTGGCGGCTGTTTTCACTGATATTATTAAAGTAACTGCCGGGATTGTAGAATCTTCCGATTTAGAAAGCAAAAGCTTCAGCAGTTGGAGCAAGACTTAAGAAATAAATATGGAGATTACCTTATCAACGAAGCGAATCATGTATGTCCATTTCCGGAATGTGGTCGCTCGTTGGTTGTGACAAATGCGGGTAAAGCTACAAATTCATACAGCATGGGTTTGATAGATAAGAAAAAAGCAGCAACAGTGGAAAACCTGCTGGCACTTTGTCCTCATTGCTATGCTATTTATTCAATTGATGATAATGCGAAGATTTGTAAAGAATTGAATGGTGTTAAGAAAATACTGGTGGCTCATCAGCAAAGCGTTCAGCTTTTAGATGACCTTCCGCTAGAAAAAGGTATTGTTGGTGTTATCTCTAAAGTTAAGAATTTGAAAGGGAAAGACTTAGCTGATGCATCGCTTGACCCGAAAGAGATAAAGCAGAAGTTAAAGCCATCTGACAATATGGTTCTGTACACTACGGTTAGTGCCTATGTTACTGCTTACTATACTAAGCTTCACGAGATAATGATGAACGCTGATAAACGTGGTGACATTGACTATGACGAAGTGCAAGACGAGATGCATGCGATATATAAAAGATTGAAGAAAGCTAAGTAGACAAAAGTCGAAATATTTAATGAGATTGCACAGAAAATACATAAGGTAAGTTTACAAGAAGATATTTTCTGTCAGATAGTTGTTTCGTACTTCATTCAGAGCTGTGAGGTGTTCGATGCAATTACCTAATAAATTATATTAATATAAAAATAGTACACTGGCCTTGATTCCGGTGGTGATAAAAGAAATTAAAAATGGCTCACTTCCTGTAAAAGACTTATACAGAAAAGTTAGGTCGCTCTGAATGACCCTACAGATTTTATCTCTGTTATGGATTGCTTATATGCGTTGAGGGATGCAGAGATAAATGTTGAAGGAGAGGTGTTCATATGCTTATAGAAATGAAATCAACACCTTTTAAAGAGCGTGGTGTAGAACGTCCACCTATTACCTTCAAAAAGGGACTGAACGTAATCCTCGGTAAAGAAGATGGCGCTATGTCAATCGGAAAGTCATCTACCTTACTGGCGATAGATTTTGTCTTCGGTGGAAATACTTATATTAAAAGCGATGGTGTAAAGAAAGAAGGTCACCATACTATTTTCTTTACATTTAGATTTAATGATACGGATTACCATTTTGCCAGAAATACTGGTGAAGCAGATACAATATTCATTTGCGATAAGAATTATGATTTCACCAGGAACAGCTATACAAAAGCAGAGTTTGTGGACTGGTTGAAGAAACAATATGAGATTGATTTTGTTGGCTTGTCATTTAGAACAGCACTCAGTAGCTTTTTCAGAGTTCATGGTAAGAAGAACAATGATGAGCTTAATCCGCTTCAGGGGGTTCCGGGACAGAACAAGAAAAAATCAATTACTTCTATACTTGCTCTGTTTAACAGATATCAGGCCATCGAAGAATTTAAGGATAGTGTTGCAGAACACAAGAAAAAATTAGAAGCATTTAAAGATGCAAGAAAGTATCACTTCATTTCTAACCTTTTACGTGGAAACACAAAATATGAAGAGAACCTTGTAACTATACGCTCTTTAGAATTGCAGCTTGGTACTTTGATGGAGGACGCAGAAAAAGGCCACTCAGAAGGGGATATCGAAAAGAACAAACAAAAGGCTGCTCTTACAACATCAAAGCTTAATATTGAAAGTGAAATTCAATCTAAAGAGATGAAGCTTCGCCTCGTAAACATGAGCTTAGAATATGGTCTTTATCCTACAGAAGCTGATATGGCTGCATTGCAGGAATTCTTCCCGGAAGTAAACTTGCGAAAACTTTATGAGGTTGAACAATACCATCAGAAACTTGCTAAGATTCTGGGTGCTCAGTTTGCTGATGAAAGAGCTGCAATTGAAGCAGAAATTGCAACGCTTCAGGAGCAGCTGCAAACAGTAAAAGCCCAGATTAAAGAATTAGGATTTGTAGGTAATCTTTCAAAAGAGTTTCTTGATAGACACTCTGAATTGAAGGGTGAAATTGATGTCTTGAAAACACAGAATCAAGCTTACCTAACGCTTAAGGAATTACAGGCCGCGAAGGCTAAAGCTGATGAAGCACTCAAAAAGAGTATCGAGGATATTCTTTTAGATATTGAGAATGAACTTAATACCAAGATGAAAGAAATAAATGATTCCTTGTTTAGTACGCCAAGGAAACCGCCACACATTCATTTCATCATACACGACAGCTATAAATTTGAAACACCGGATGATACAGGTACGGGTTCGAATTTCAAAGGTATGATTGTTTATGATTTGGCGGTATTGTTATGTACTGCATTGCCAGCTTTGGCTCATGATTCTCTGCTATTTAAGAGCTTAGAGAAAGATATTGAAGATGGCTTAATCCGAATCTATGACAGTACTGAAAAGCAGGTTTTCATTGCCTATGATAAGCAAGGTGACTGCAGACCAGAAACTAGAGAGCGATTAGAGAGAAGTGCTCGCATCAGACTGTCACCAGATGGCTGTGAACTTTATGGTAGATCATGGAATAAAGAGGAGAACAAACCAAATGAAGATGAGTTACAACAAGCTGTGGAAACTATTGATTGATAAGAAGATGAAAAAATCTGATTTGCGTAAGAACGCCAAAATCAGCTCTTCGACATTAGCAAAGCTTACCAACGATGAAAATGTGACTACAGATGTTTTGGTTAAGATTTGTAATGAATTGAAATGCGATGTTTCCGATATTATGGAATTTGTACCTGATGATAAGGTAACAATAGAATAAAAATAATTACAGATAGGAAGAGCGATATGCTTAGAGATATTGAAAGTAAGTACAAAGTTGTTTATCCAGATAATCCAAACGCAACATACGAGAGTATTTTAAATTACTCTACTGAGAAGGATAATCCGTTTCAACGATGGTACAGATATAAAGAAGGCTTCTCAATGAAATTCATTGAGAAAATAGTTGAGGAGTATGGCTCAGAAAATATGAGTGTTCTATTAGACCCGTTTGCAGGAAGTGGAACAACAGTATTAGCGGCTAATAAATTAGGGTTAAAAGCTATTGGGTTTGAAGTTAATCCGTTTTCGTACTATTTAATGAAAGTTAAGCAGGAAAAGTATAGCGAAACGGATATTCAAGAATTCCTGATGCTTTTTAATAGTATTATTGATGAATTAGAGCAAAATCAGATGGAAGATTATATACTTCCAGAGTTATCCATTAGCGCTAAAGTTTTTCAAAAGGATGCTGAAAAGGCCATGATGTCTTGTAAAGAAAAAATAAAGAAACTACAAGATGGAAAGGTGAAAGATTTGCTTTTCTTAGGCTGGTTAGCTTGCATTGAAGAATTGTCGGATTATCGTAAAGCTGGAAATGGCCTGAAAAAGCGAAAAACAATAAAGCCGATTATCGTTACTAGACAAAGTGTTATTGAAAGATTAACAGTACAGTATCGCCAGATGTACGACGATTTAAAATTAAATAGTACTGAATCTCGTGATGAAAATAATTTATACAACATATCAAGTTTGGGGTTTGCGAATGTAGTAGATACAGATTCAATTGATGGTATTATCTTCTCACCACCTTATGCCAATTGTTTTGATTATACTGAAATATATAAATTGGAACTCTGGTTTGGTGAGTTTGTAAAAAGCTACGATGATTTGAAAGTTTTAAGAGCGAAATCCTTAAAATCACATTTGAATATTAAGTATAGTTTTGAAAATCTTGAAACGACAGACAGCGCATTATTGAATGAACAATTGTCCAAGATTCGCAACACAGATTTGTGGGATAAACGAATTCCGCAAATGATATTTGGATATTTTAGCGATATGTTTAACATCATTGATAACTGTTATAAGGCACTTAAAAAGGGTGGATTTTGCGCGATTGTTATCGGAAACTCTGCCTATGGTGGTATTGTACTACCTACTGATTTGATTTTAGCTGAGTACGCAGAGAAAGTAGGGTTTACTGTTGATAAAATAGAGGTAGACCGATATATCATTACTAGCTCTCAGCAATATGAGAAAACAAAACAAGATGGTATATTTTTAAGGGAGAGTGTTGTATGTCTAATCAAGTAAGAATACTGGTTGATGAGCTTCCTATGGATATTTGCGAAGACGCAATTTATGAAATAAATCAACCTAATCCTAATACATATACACATGGTTTTTTCAAATATCCGTGTAAGTTTATCCCTGAAATTCCTAAATGGGCTATACGTAAGTACTGCTCAAAAGATGGTACGGGAAAAGTGTTAGACCCATTTGCTGGTAGTGGAACTACTCTGTTGGAGGCAAGTTTAGCGGGCATTTCATCTATTGGTGCTGAAATTGATGAAATTGCGAAGTTAATAATAAAAGTTAAGTCAACAAAGTTAAATGAAGAAGAAATCTCTATTCTTCATGGGTGGGTGGGGAATATAACTGAAAAAATGGAGTCTCATGACTATACAGATGAAGATAAAATATTGCCATTGATAAACAACCTAAAACATTGGTTTAGAGATGATATTCTTGATGATTTAGGATATTTGTATAAATCTTTGATGGAATTGGAAAACGAAAATATTAGAGATTTCTTGCTGATTTGTATGGCAAGTATAATAAAAAAAGTATCAAATGCCGATGACATATCACCAAAACCATATGTCTCAAACAATGTGATAAAAAATCCACCGGCGGTGTCGGTAGCATTTGCAGACATTGTAAATAAATATGTTGTTGGATTGAAGGAATTATCAGAGTGTGATTTGGCAGAAATAGTAGTTGACGGCGATGCTACCCATATTGCAGCTGAGGATAATTCAATTTCAGTTGCAATTACATCACCACCATATATTAATGCTTTTGATTATGTGAGAACTCTTAGATTAGAGAATTTGTGGCTTCAGATGGCAACTGAGGATGAACTTAGAGAAAAGAAGAAACTGTATTTAGGAACAGAATCTATAAAAGTAAAAGTGGAATGTGAGAATCTTCAGATACTCAATGAGTCTGCTCTTTTGAAAGAATACTATGAAAGAATAGTAGAAGTCGATGAAAAGAGAGCATTGATTCTTAAAAAGTTTTTTGAAGATATGAAAACCAACTTGGAAGAAGTTTACCGAGTGCTAGAACAGGACGGATGTTATGTTATAGTCATAGGTAACAGTAGCATCAGAAAAGTTGATGTTGAAAGTTGGCGTATACTAAAAGATTTAGCAATTAATGTAGGATTTAAGTATAGTTCTCATTTTGGATATGAGATTAAAAATCCTTATATAAGAATCCCTAGAGGTAACAAGGGAGGAAAAATTGCGATTGACCATATTTTGGTTATACAAAAATAGGAGGTTTTCTTTATGTATTTGAGCGGCTGGAAATACGAAGGAAGAAAAATAGCAGATAAGTTACATGAGCAGATGCTTCAGATAATTGAAATACTTAACGACCCTAATAGAGTTGCGGGAAGAAATTGGCCTGCTTTACAGAAATATATATCTGTAGAATTAGGCATTGCTACGGGGCAAGTACGTACAATTAAGAGGATGATGGAAGAGTTTGGAATTGTTAAGAAAGGCGTATTAAATGCTAGTTCAGTTCCAAAAGCAGAAGAAATATATACAAAACAGGGAAACACTTTGGTTGAATTGCTTGAAACCGAAAAATTGATGAGAGAGAATCCGTCAGCGGATAACTTTGAACTTATTAAGGAAATCAAATCAATTTATCAGTTGTATTATCAAAAAGTACTTACATCATATTGCTACAATGATGACGGAGATTTATTGCATCCGTTAAGAGCAACACTTAAAGCGTTGAGAAAGTATGGCCATCTTAATTATTGGGAATGGTATTTGCTGAATACAGTTATTAGAAATGATGACGATGCAAATAAAGAAGCGGAATTTGACAGATTTATTACTGAATATAGAACCGGAAAGTTACATTTTAAGGATACGGATATTATTGAAAATCAGCTATCACACTCATATGTGTTAGGTAATTTTGAATATGCGGGTCTTGTTTGCGTTGAAGGAAGTAAGTTTTCCTTGAAAATAACACCGAATGAGGAGTTCAAAGATGTAATCGATGAGATTATAAGTTGATTGGAGGAATAAATTATGGCTAAAAACGTTGATGGCTTAGTTGATTCCAAAATTGATGCAAGATTGAAGCGCATTATGGAGCAAAGAAATATTCATAATGAAGCAGTTGTTACTAGCAGCGATGCAGAAGATGAAAACATATACGTAGAGGCAGCAAATAGTATTGTTGATTACATATCTTCAACAGGATTTGTGCCAGAGTTATCAGATGACGTATTAAAGGATTACTATGAATATTTCGCTGAAAGATTTGCACCAGAAAAAATTTCTGTTCTTTCAGGATTAGAATTACTGAAAACTATTTTTTATTCATCGGATAGCACGAACGATAGTCTTTGCTACAATTTGGAATTTCAACAGCAGATTAGAGAAGGATGTGGAAGCATCGCTGGTGGTTCATCTTATAAGTTTGGACTGTTTCAAAGAAAGGAAGACCAGCAATGGATTTCAGGTAGCCCTAATAGCCCTATAGAATTAAGTGATGAGGAGGCTATACAGAAAGGAAAAGAAATAGTAGACGTCCTTATTAAAGGTGCAGAAATTATATCTAAGAGTGATTTGACAACCATTGAAGCCTACGAGAAGTTGGATGATGAGTTGAATCTTAAAATTGGAAAATATGCATCCATAGCATGGGTTCATAAGTATTTCCATATGCTTTTTCCAGATAAATTCGCAATATTGCATTCGCCTGAATGGCAAAAACATATTCTATTCGCATATAGTATTATGCCGAATGAAAAGTATTATGCTCGAAGTGGTCAGCTTGCAAAAATTGCTAGGCTTGCATCATTATCAATGAATGTTTTTGCGCATGCATCTTATGATTGGTTTGGGGGCATTAAACAATTTTGTCGTTTAGGAACTTCAGATGAAGAAGGTAATTATTTCTCGGATTGGGTTATATCGGGAGTCGCATCAATTGGATGGAATGCTGTTGAATCGATTGAAACATATAAGACTGGAAGTGAAGTTAATAAAAAAGCATTAGCTGAAAGATTGTTAACTTACTACTATCCGACAGATGCTAAGTTGGCATCACGAAAAGCTGGAGAATTAATTACTTATTATAATACCGGAAAAGAAACAGTTTTTGTTGCTATGGATGGTGAAAGACTACTGGGATTAGGTGATAATCTTGGTGAGTATTATTATGATAGTGACAAACATATGGCACATTGCAAGTCTACAGACTGGCATTGTTGTTTTAACGAGGATGAAAAGCTACCTGTAAAGTCGGAAGGGGTACTCACTTCTTGTGTGACTTTAAACAAAGCGGATAATCTTATTTATTTATATAGAAAGTATTATCACGAATTGGTGAATTTGGAAATTGAATCTAAAGACCATGAAGGTGAAATAATGGAATATATAGAAAGAGAAGCTAGAACGGATAAAACACATTCGTTGAATCAAATTATATATGGTGCTCCGGGAACAGGAAAGACGTACTCTTCAGTAGAGTATGCTGTTGCGATTATAGAAAAGCGACCAATTAATGAATCGCAACTTTCCGTTGAACAAAGGAAAGCATTGATGGACAAATATTCTTCCTTAGTTAGAACTGGACAGATTGTTTTCACAACTTTTCATCAAAGTTATGGATATGAGGAATTTATTCAGGGACTTAGGCCATCGCCTAACAAAGGAAACATCACATTTAAGAAAACAGATGGTGTTTTCAAAACTATTGCAGATAAGGCATTAAAGGATAAAGAAAATAATTATGTCATCATTATTGACGAAATTAATCGTGGTAATATTTCAAAAATATTTGGAGAACTTATCACCCTGATTGAAGAAGACAAGAGATGGGGCGAACTTAACCAAATGGAAGTAACGCTTCCAATGGGAGGGCGATTTACTGTTCCTAATAATTTATATATTATCGGAACAATGAACTCAGCAGATAAATCCATTTCATTAATCGATGCAGCTTTGCGAAGAAGATTTGAATTTATTGAAATGGCTCCAAATCATACAATTATCGAAGATAATGAGTTGCGTGATAATTTGAAGAACTTAAATGATTATTTGCGAAAAGAATTGCGTAGCACAGACTTGTTGGTTGGACATTCGTATTTTATGGGACGTGACTCAAATGAATTACCAGTGATATTAAATAAAAGTATAATTCCATTGCTTTATGAATACTTCTATGATGATGAGGCAAAAGTTAAGAAGGCTATTGAATGTATTGGAAGTAATAAAATAACTTTAGATGACAATGCCCTTGGAAGAATAAAAGTAAAGAGAAGGGATGACAATGGTTAATGGTTTCGAGTTTTCAAAAATAAAAACTAAAAAATTGCCAGAGTCATGGAGACAAGATGGGGCTTTAGAGGAATTGGAGAGATTCCTTCAAGCAAATTGGGAACAGCGTTCAATTTTTTACTCAGATGGTCATGTGACTAGTAGGCAGCAGTTTATCGATTTTGATAAGCGGGATGGTATCAAACTGCAAAACTACATTGGAACCATAATATTTAAAGGTGAACAGTTAAATATTTTCCCTAAAGTCTTTAAAGAGGATGAGGATGATTTTGATACAGATGACCTTGAATTGGAAGACTTAATTAATAATCTGGTTTATTGGTTAACTTATTGTGATAAGTTAAATTTTCCTTTTGTATCAATGAAAAATGAGCTTTCTGGTACTGAGAATTTAATGGAGTTGTTTATAACAATCTATGTGCATTATGTGAAAAACGCGATAGACCAACAACGTTTTTTCAGATATGAGGAAATAACAGAAATTGGATCATATGTGAAGGGAAAAGTGGATTTTTATGATTATGCAATAAGAAAGTATCCTAATGGAAGGCTGCACGAACTAGAATATACATACTCTAATTTTGTTTTCGATAATCAATTGAATCAGATTATAAAATGCACTTGTATGTTTTTGCTTAATCTTACCCATCAGATTGGTAATAAAGCAATAATTAGAAATATGTTGATGAAGCTGGGCGATGTTTCGCAAAGAAACTGTATGCCATATGAGTGTGATGAAGTCCATTTGAGCATTATGCATTCTAATTATCGAATTATATTAAGTATGAGTAAGATGTTTTTACTTAATAAATTGAATTCAAATAGTATTGGAAATGCTGAAACATTTTGCTTTCTATTTCCAGCAGAAATCTTATTTGAAGGATTTATTGGTGGCTTTATGAAAGAGACTTTTAAGGAGAGGGCTAGAGTAAGAACACAGACTAGTGACCAATACTTAGCTGAGTTAGTTGTTGATGGTGAGATTGTTGGAAATGCTTTTCAATTAAGGGAAGACATTTTGGTTGAATCTGGTGAAGACATATTTGTCCTCGATACTAAATACAAAGAAATTGAGCGTTTCAATAAAGTTAAAGAAAATAAAAAACTAAAGGTAAGCGATAGCGATATGAAACAGATGGCCATTTATGCGGCCAAGCGAGGCGCTAAGAAGTTATACCTTATATATCCGCTCCATAGAAATGAAGAACCGGAAACAATGGAAATCAGGTTTGATATACATCTGGGAGAGGATGGAAAACATAGAAGAATACCTTTAGAAATATTAAAAGTGCCTTTTGCATTTAGCATGGATAAAAATTCTGCAAACAAATTATTAAAAGCTATACTTGCAAAAGCTATTTCGTGAGGAAAGTGATGTCAAATGATAATAAAAAGATTCAGCTAAAATATTTGTTAGAAGAGAGAAGAGTTGAAGAATTCTATAGAATTCTAGAATCAACCGGTGATTTAAAATCAAATTATAGCGACTATCTCATTACAGGGCCTATAAATTGTGATGAAGAACTAGAAAGAGTTGATTCAGCTGATTATGAATTGTGTGCTGCTTTATTAACTATGCTCCTGAGAGAAGACCATTTCTGTAATGGAACGTTTGTATAGAGATATGCATTAGGAGAAGCTGCAAAAGTTATATTACATATGATAGAGCTACTAGAAAACTAAGGTTGAGACGATGTCTTCTATGCGGAAATAGTTCTACGATGACCAATTCCCTAAAAGGCTAGTCCTTGCTTGAGACAGTGGCGGCAGAATTACTGCTATATATAGTAGCAACTAGAAAAACTCGATATGTTCCCTACAACGTATAGGGTTTAGGTTGTGGATTGAATAAGGGCATAATCTGCCTGTTGATATGTTTCAGAGAACAATAAAAATTGGCTCAAAATTGGGAGAAATGTTCCAATGTGGTGACATCAATCAGGACGTATCGTGCCATGTTGAAGCGGTATTTTTCATGACTAGAAATTAGGTTAAAGCCACAGTGTTATTATTGATTAAATATAACAGAGTAATTCTTAACTTTAGAATAATGAAGAGTCTCTTTCGTGGAGGAAAAAATGTTGGAAGTTGTAAAACCTGAATTAGAAGACTTATGGTTTAGAGAGTCAATGATGTCAGATAGTGAAACGATGTCATATAACGGAGCTTGGGGAGGAACAATTCCTTTTCCGAAAGAAGACTGGGACGAATGGTATACATTATGGGTAAGAAACTCAGGTTATGATAGATACTATCGTTATTTAAAAGATGATGCCAATAAAGTCTTCGTGGGTGAAATTTCATATCATTTTGATAAGCTACGTAATATCTACTTATGTGATGTAATTATAAAAGCTGAATTTAGGAGACGAGGATTTGGTACGCAAGGTATTCAACTTCTTTGTGAAGCAGCCAAAGCAAATGGGGTAGAAGCACTCTATGATAATATAGCTACTGATAATCCTTCGGCTCATTTATTTTTAGAAAATGGTTTTTCAATTGAGTTTCAAAATGATGAGATTTTGATGGTTAAGAGAGTGTTATAAACTTCAATTTAATACAGATAGCTTATTTCATCATAAGAGCTTAATACATAATATGTTTTTCTTAGCGTAGGTATCAATTCTATTCTCTACATTTATGTAGAGAATATCGTATTATTGATAAAAGAAGAGAAAGCAAAAGTATATAGAAGAAAATGAATAAATTAGTTACGACAGATACAGTTGATACACAATATAAAAATCCAGATAAACTAAATATCCGTATTCGATTACATCAACTTTATTCTATAAATAAAGAAGGTTTTAATCATTGGATTGTAAAGCAATATGACATTAAGAAGGAATCTTCTATTTTAGAACTTGGTTGTGGTACAGGTATTACTTGGAAGGAACATAAACATTTACTTCAAGATTGTAAAGAGGTTTATTTTACGGATTTATTTGAAGGCATGATTAAAGAAGCTAAAACCAATATTGGAGAACATTCAAATATTCATTATGAGGTTGTGAATGCAGAAGAGTTACCGTATGAAGATGAAAGATTTGATATCGTCATAGCCAATATGATGCTTTATCATATTCCGAATTTGGATAAGGCTTTATCAGAAATCAGACGAGTATTAAAAAAGAATGGAATATTCTACTGTGCTACGTATGGTGAAAATGGTGTTGAATCATTCATTAACCAGATGTTAAACGTTCAAACAGAACGTCAACATACATTTACCTTACAAAATGGCAAAGATATACTCAACCATTGGTTTCCTTGTGTAGAAAAGTTGGAGTATGTAGATAAGTTACGCATCAGTAATCGTTCTGATTTAGTAGAGTATATCCAATCCTTTAAGGAAATGAATGATTGGCAAAATTATTCGGAAGAAGAGTTATATAGACTGATTTCCAACTATGAAAAACAAGGTATTATAGAAATTCCAAAAGAGTATGGAATGTTTGTGTCTAGAATGTAAGAAGATGAATTAGATATAGTTCTTCGCTAGAAGAACGTATCAGAAAATGTTAGAAGAAAAATATGGAAAAGTTTTATTTTATTTCAGGTTTAGGTAGTACAAAAGAATCGATTCAAGACTTTGAAAAAGAGATGAATCAGTTCGGTTATGAAGTACAGTTTATTGATATTCCAGGACAGTATTCAAACCGAGATGTAAAGATTCAGTGTGAGCAAGATTTGATAGAATGGTTAATAAGTGAGATACCTGTTGAATCTAATGTAATTGCTTTTTCGATGGGTGCTGATATAGCAATTCGTTATCATTCTTTCTTACAAGCAAGAAATCTAATCATCTTAGATGGAGGTATCATCGATTATGATTTGATGAATATAACGCTTGAAGAAGATATTGTGATGACAAAATCTTATATTAAAGAAAATCAGTTAGATATGAATGCGGAAACGATATCTAAACTAACGAGCTTACTTCGAGAACATTATATTGATATCTTCCATGCTGGTTTGAATACGGAAACATTATTACTGTTATCGGATCATCCTGACTTTGTATATAAATACAAGATGAATAAAATTGAAGCTAACCAAGAGAATATGAATCATATCTTTATTCAATTCATAAAAGATACAAGTCATGAAATATACGTTGAAAAGCCAAAGGAAGTTGTTAATTCAATCATGGCTTGGCTACAGAGAACAAACGATTAAACGAATCCATGATGCGATTCAAAACCAAAGTTCAATGCCTTTATTCTGATGAAGATAGAATAAAGGTTTTTTTAAGTTTTGAGCATTTTAACAAAGAATTTTAATCAGGAGGTCTATAATCAGTAGTAGAGAGGTATCTAATTATGAATAAGAAAGTAACAAATATTATTATTGGTTTTGGTAAGGCTGGTAAAACACTAGCAAATTACTTAGGCAATAAAGGTGAGAAAACTATATTAGTTGAGAAGTCACCTAAGATGTATGGAGGTACATGTATCAATGTTGGATGTATTCCATCTAAGTTTTTAGCAACTGCAGCTGATCGTAGAAGCTACAGTCAAGTTAGTAATGAAGAATACTATCAGAATGCAGTTATCAATAAGAAAGCATTGATTGCCAAACTAAATAAGGCAAACTATGACAAGGTTGCGATGAATAGTAACGTCGAAGTTATTGATGGACTTGCTTCATTCAAGGATGAACATACAGTCAATATACAGACAGAAAATGGAGTAGAGGAAGTATCTGCAGATCGTATCTTTATCAATACAGGGGCTAAGCCATTTATTCCTTCTGTAGAAGGCTTAGAAGTAGGTAAGAGAATTCATACGAGTGAAACACTAATGAATCTAGAAGATTTCCCTAAGACTTTAACAATCTTGGGTAGTGGTTTCATTGGTCTAGAATTTGCGGCTACATATGCAAAGTTTGGTACAAAGGTTACAGTCATTGATAAAGCAGAAAAGTTACTTGCTAGAGAAGATGACGATGTAGCAAATGCTGTATTTGAATCCTATAAGTCATTAGGTGTTGAATTTATCTTTGGTGCAGACACAAAGCATGTTGAACAAGATGAAAATACAGTCACTCTATCTTATGAAGTAAATGGAGAAACTGGTAAGATTTCTTCAGATGTATTACTTGTTGCGACAGGTAGAACTCCAAATACAAAAGAACTTCATTTAGAGAATGTAGGTGTTGAAGTTTCAGAACGTGGATTTGTAAATGTTAATGAACACCTACAAACAAATAAGCCACATATCTTTGCGATGGGTGATGTAAATGGTGGACCACAGTTTACTTACATTTCTTTAGATGACTATCGTATTGTAAAGAGCTATTTAGATGGTAGTGGTGCTTATACAAGAAATGATAGACAACCAATTGCATTCTCAGCATTCTTACATCCAACTTATTCCAGAGTTGGTCTAAGTGAGAAGGAAGCACGTCAGGCTGGATATAACATCAAGGTAGCTACATTACCAGTTACGGCAATTCCGAAGGCCAAGATTCTTGGCAATCAAACTGGCATTTATAAGGCAATCGTAGATGCAGATACAAATCAGATTTTAGGTACTGTATTATTTGGTGAAGAATCTCATGAAGTAATCAATATCGTCGTAACTGCAATGATTGCCAAGCAACCATATACAGCACTCGCAAATCAGATCTTCACACACCCAACAATGGCAGAAGCCTTAAATGATTTGTTTGGTTTAATTAAATAGTAACTATATCGAATATTGATTTTAACTATAGCTAATTGAAGTTGGCTATAGTTTTTTAATTCCTATCTATGTCAATTATATTTGACATAGATACAAACGTATGTTACTTTATGAATATCAAATATATTTGACATTTATAGAGGTGATTATGAATCGTGTAAAAGAATTTCGAGTCAAACTAAATATGTCTCAATTACAGTTATCTAGAGAGATAGATGTATCGAGGCAAGCAATCAATATGATTGAAAATGATAAATATAATCCAAGTTTAGAACTATGTATTAAACTTGCAAAAGCTTTACACACTGATTTAAATTCCTTATTTTGGGAAACTACAACAGGAGAATAAGAATGAAAAAGAATTTACAAATTGAATTTATAAAATATTTTTATGGCATCACAACAGAGTTAGATGAGTATGTAAAACAAGAATTGTATAACTTTGGAAACAATATGTACATGTTATTTAGTTTTAGTATGATTGGTGGTTGGATTTTATCTATTTGCTTTAATCGAGATTGTTTAACGACAATTCTATTGATCAGTTTTATTTACTCTCAGATTAAACAAGAATCTCTTATCATGAAACTAGGTTTAAATAAGACGGAGGTTACTGCTGATGAGGTTGAATCCGCAAAGAAAAGGTTATTAAGAAGAACATTCTTACATGTATTCATCTCTGGTATTATTGCGGCGATGGTGTTCCATGGATTAATTCGAGGTGGATATATTATTTTTAAGGGTTTTGATCCTTCGAGTAGCTTTATGGTACCAGGTATAATAGGTGCATTTGTTGCAATCGTCTTCACTGCGTTTATATTCTATTATTGCAATTTAAAAAGAATTATTGTGGTAGAGGAATAATACATTACTGATACATGCATGTATGTATATCTGTGCTTTGAAAGATATACTGAATTTTGATAGAATGACAACAATAGGGGGTGGATAGAGTATGTTATATATATCAGTCATATTACTAGCTGCTCTGATAGCGGTTCAGATAGCAAAGAAGTCTGGGATTCCTTCTTTGATGTTGTTCTTATCTCTAGGTATCATAAGTAGTCTTATTGGGTATAAGTTTGAGGATTATCAGTTTG
>ERZ773214.347-NODE-347-length-31414-cov-76.658950_pt1 | contig 31414 bp, 26 predicted proteins | sample MGYA00511238_ERZ773214 | MGnify/ENA primary metagenome ERZ773214 (study PRJEB29015, sample SAMEA2738157) | human oral metagenome | biome: human oral; feature: human-associated habitat; material: saliva | place: China | collected 2259 ... | reverse complement strand
CTTTGGGCGGTTCGGGTTCTTTCAAATACGCCAGCGTCTGCCCGATTTCGCGCAGCTTGGACACGCTGTCCGCGCCCATGCCCATCGCCACACGTTCGGGCGTGCCGAACAGGTTTGCCAACACGGGATAATCGTAACGCGTACCATCAGGCTTAATCGGGTTTTCAAACAGCAACGCCGGCCCTTCGGCGCGCAGCACACGGTCGGCGATTTCGGTCATTTCCAAATGCGGCGAAACCGGATGCTGAATGCGCTTGAGTTTGCCATTAGCTTCCAATCCAGCGATAAATTCTCGCAAATCTCTGTATTTCATGATTTCATTTTCCTGAACAGGCCGTCTGAAAACAGACTGCCATTTCGGGTTTGAAAGATAAACCAGCAGCTATTGTACCTGCCAAATCTGTTCAAATCCCAACTTTCCACGTCCGAATTTCGAGATTTTTTGCAAACTACCGTCAAATTTAAACAATATCTGCTTGTGATTGCTTTCAGACGGCCTTATCTTTGGTAAAATTCCAACTTAATCCAGTCATCAATCAATATCTATCGTGGGACAGCGGCCATGTTTGCATTTTTAGAATCTTTTTTCGTTGAATACGGCTATGCGGCCGTGTTTTTCGTTTTGGTTATTTGCGGCTTCGGCGTGCCGATTCCTGAAGATTTGACGCTGGTAACCGGCGGCGTGATTTCCGGCCTGGGTTATACCAACCCTCATATTATGTTTCTTGTCGGTATGCTCGGCGTATTGGCCGGCGATGGCTTTATGTTTGCGGCAGGCCGGATTTGGGGGCAAAAAATCCTTAAATTCAAACCCATTGCGCGCGTAATGACACCCAAACGCTATGCCCAAGTACAGGAAAAATTCGACAAATACGGCAACTGGGTTTTATTCGTCGCCCGATTCCTGCCCGGCCTGCGTACCGCTGTTTTCGTGACCGCTGGTATCAGCCGCAAGGTTTCCTACCTGCGCTTTATCCTGATGGACGGCTTGGCCGCGCTGATTTCCGTTCCGGTTTGGATTTATCTGGGTGAATACGGCGCACGCAATACCGACTGGCTGATGGAAAAAATGCACAGCCTGCAATCAGGTATTTTTACCGTACTGGGCATCGGCGCAGTCATTGTCGGCTGGATTTGGTGGAAAAAACACCGCCGCCATACCTTCTTCCGTGAAAAATTACACGAAAAACGTGCTGCAAAAGCCAAAAAACAAGCCAATCAATAAACCATTCCAGGCCGTCTGAAACACTTCCCCTCTTTCAGACGGCCTCTATCATTGACCAAAAACACCATGAAACAAAAAATCTTCGTCCTCTACACCGGCGGCACCATCGGCATGACCCAAAGCAGCGCCGGCCTGCGTCCCGACACCGCTCTCGTCGATAAAGCCCTTGCCCCCTTTTCAGACGGCCTTGATTTCGAATGGCACGTTTGCCAGCCGCTCATCGATTCTTCCGCAGTAACGCTGCAAAACCAACGCGACTGGTTGGAGTTTATTATCGCCAAACTGCCTGACTATGACGGCATTTTGGTGCTGCACGGCACAGATACCATGGCGTACACCGCCAACCTCTTCGCCCTTTCGCTGCAAGGTTTGGACAAACCCGTTATCCTGACCGGCTCGCAATGGCCTTACGATGCCGCCAACAGCGATGCGCCGCGCAACCTTGCCACCGCCGTTTCCGCTTTCTCGCTCAAACTCAAACAAGTGGTGATTGCCTTTGACGGCAAGCTCTTCCCCGCCGTCGGCAGCAGCAAAGTCAGCACCGAGACCGCCGCAGGTTTTGACAACCTGCATTTTGGCGCGCTCACCGAATGGGAGGAAAACAAAGGTTGGCACAATATCCGTACCGCCCTGACCCAACATTCAGACGGCCTCAAACCGCGTCTTCCAAACCCTGAAGCCAAAGTTTCCGTCCGCACACTGATTCCCGGTTATGCCGCTCAAGAAGTTTCAGACGGCCTGCCCCATCTTGCCGCCCAAGCCCTGATTCTGCAAAGCTACGGCCACGGCAATGCGCCGAGCAACGATGCGTTTGTCCGAGCCGTCCAAGCCTTTACGCAACAAGGCAAATTGCTGCTCAACATCAGCCAAGTGCCGCAAGGTTGTGCCGCCGCCGTCTATGCCCAAGGTGATGCTTTGCGTCAGGCAGGTATCATCAGCGGCGGCAAATGCAACCTTGAAACCGCCACTGCGCTGATGACCCTTGCCGTATCGCATGACTGGAATGCGGATAAGGTGCAACAAGAATTACGACAATTAAATCTGCTGTAAACCGCCATTAAACATGACTTTCACCGACACACACTGCCATCTTGCCGACCCTAAACTTGCCGACACGCTGCCTGCCGTGCTTTCCGAAGCGCAAGCCGTCGGCGTGGCTCGTTTTATTGTACCGGCTACATCCCCCAAGGATTGGCAGGCAGTTGCGCAGTTGGAAAGGCCATCTGAAAACATCCATATCGCTTTGGGCATCCATCCATGGTTTTCAGACGGCCTCAACGAAGCGGCGTTCCACGAGTTAGAGAAAGAATTAATCCGGCATCCGCAAGCATGGGTTGGCGAAATCGGCTTGGATTTTTATGACAAAAAGCAAACCCAAGCACAACGCGACACGCAGACCGACGTCTTTATCCGCCAACTCATCCTCGCCCAAAACCTCCGCCGCCACGTCATCATCCATAATCTGAAAGCCACCGCCGCCATTTCCGCCGCCGTCAAAACCGCCGGTTTCACACGAGGCGGTATCGTTCATGCCTTCTCCGGCAGCGTAGAAGAAGCACGGATTTTGGTGAAACTCGGCTTTAAAATCGGCATAGGATCGTTGCTGCTCAACCCTAATGCCAAAAAAGTCCGCGTTGCCTTACAAGCTTTAAACGACACGGATTTCGTTCTCGAAACCGACAGCCCTTTTATGCTCGGCCATGAAACCAATACACCAGCCAACATCCGCCGTATCGCCGAAATTGCAGCCGAACTACGCGGCATACCGCTGGCACAACTATCTGAAATAACCGAGCAAAACGTGGATTCCCTGCTCCATATTTCCCCTTAATATGCCGACCTCAAGGCATCAAAAAACCTTGCCCTGCCATTTCGTTTCCAAACCGACACACTCTGCCTCCCCTACCCCATATTCACGAATAAAAAGCGATACAAGGCCGTCTGAAAAAATGTTTTTGGCACAAAATATCGTTCATTGCACCATTTCAGCTTTTTAAAACCGTATTTTCCCGTTGATTAATAAAAAGTATTACGCATATTATTGGGCAAACTTTTTATTTACGTTAAAATATGCTTTTTTTTGATAATAAGGCCGTCTGAAACAGGCGGAAAATACTTATGGCAGAACAACATACACACTCCTCTACTTGGCAGAGCAAAATTAATGCCCTCGGCCCCGGCATCATGATGGCTTCGGCAGCAGTCGGCGGCTCGCACCTGATTGCCTCCACGCAGGCAGGTGCGCTTTACGGCTGGCAGCTTGCGTTGATTATTATTTTGACCAACCTCTTCAAATACCCGTTTTTCCGTTTCAGCGCACATTACACGCTGGACACGGGCAAAAGCCTGATTGAAGGCTATGCCGAAAAAAGCCGCGTTTATTTGTGGGTATTTTTGATTTTGTGTATTGCATCAGCAACGATTAATGCCGGCGCGGTCGCCATCGTTACCGCCGCCATCGTCAAAATGGCAATCCCATCACTGGCTCTCGATACCGGTATAGTGTCCGCCCTGATCATGGCTTCCTGCCTGCTGATTTTGGCAAGCGGCCGCTATAAAGCTTTGGACAACGTTTCCAAAATCATCATCGTCAGCCTGACCATTGCCACCGTCGCCGCGGCAGCCGTTGCCATGTCTCGCGGTATGCAGATGAAACCCGACTTTATCGAGCCCACCCCATGGACGCTGGCCGGCTTGGGTTTCTTAATCGCACTGATGGGCTGGATGCCTGCGCCGATTGAAATTTCCGCCATCAACTCTTTGTGGGTAACCGAAAAACAACGCATCAACCCTTCCAGCTACCGCGACGGTATTTTCGACTTTAACGTCGGCTACATCACCAGTGCAGTGTTGGCCGTCGTCTTCTTGGCCTTGGGTGCATATGTCCAATACGGCAACGGCGAAGCCGTACAAATGGCCGGTGGCAAATATGTCGGCCAGCTGATTAATATGTACGCCGTGACCATCGGCGACTGGTCGCGTCCGCTGGTGGCATTTATCGCCTTCGCCTGCATGTACGGCACCACCATTACCGTAGTGGACGGCTACGCACGCGCGATTGCCGAACCGGTACGCCTGCTGCGCGGCAAAGAAAAAACCGGTAATGCCGAATTATTTGCCTGGAACGTCTGGGTTGCAGGCTCGGGCTTGGCCGTGATTTTCTGGTTCAACAGCGCGATGGCCGAGCTGCTCAAATTCGCCATGATCACCGCCTTCGTTTCAGCCCCTGTGTTCGCTTGGCTGAACTACCGCCTCGTCAAAGGCGACAAACGCCACAAACTGACCATGGGCATGAACTTCCTTGCCATCCTCGGCTTGATTTACCTGACCGGATTTACCGTTTTGTTCCTGCTGAACCAAACAGGCATCTTGGCTGCGCCTAAATAAGCCCATACTAAAAAAGGCCGTCTGAAACTCAAAAACAGGTTTCAGACGGCCTTTCCAATCAATCATATCTTTTTGAATTTTCATTCAAACCCATTATAATGACTCCTTATTTCGCCGTTGCAGATCACTCGACGGCATCCGTATTTTGGAAAATTTATGAAGCCGTCTATCTTAGAAAAACTACAACAACTCAGCGACCGACTGGAAGAAGTCACCCACTTGCTCGGTCAGCCTGAAGCCACGTCCGACATGGATAACTACCGCAAACTCACACGCGAACACGCCGAACTGACCCCCGTCGTCGAAGTATTCCAAAACTATCAGCTGGCGCAAAGCGACTTGGCAGATGCCGAAGAAATGCTGTCCGACCCTGAAATGAAAGACTTTGCCGCCGAAGAAATCGAAGCGGCCAAAGCCAAAATCGACGAACTCGATACCGAACTGCAAAAACTGCTGCTGCCCAAAGATGCCGACGACGATAAAAACATCTTCATCGAAGTGCGCGCCGGTACCGGCGGCGACGAAGCCGCGCTGTTTGCCGGCGATTTGCTGCGTATGTACAGCCGCTACGCCGAGCGTAACCGCTGGCAGGTTGAAATCGTTTCCGCCAACGAAAGCGAATTGGGCGGCTATAAAGAAGTCATCGCCCGCATTATCGGCTTGGGCGCGTACAGCCGTCTGAAATTTGAATCCGGCGGCCACCGCGTACAACGCGTCCCCGCCACCGAAAGCCAAGGCCGTATCCATACTTCCGCCTGTACCGTTGCAGTCATGCCCGAAGCGGACGAACTCGAAGACATCGAGTTGAACCCCGCCGATCTACGCATCGATACCTTCCGCGCATCCGGCGCAGGCGGTCAGCACATCAACAAAACAGACTCTGCCGTCCGTATTACCCACTTGCCGACAGGCATGGTGGTCGAATGCCAAGACGGCCGCAGCCAACATGCCAACAAGGCGCAGGCGATGAAAGTCCTCGCCGCCCGCTTAAACGATGCGCAAAAACGCGAAGCCCAAGCCAAAGAAGCCGCCGAACGCAAATCCCTGATCGGAAGCGGCGACCGCAGCGAGCGCATCCGCACCTACAACTACCCCCAAGGCCGCGTGACCGACCACCGCATCAACCTTACCCTGCACAAACTGGATTTTGTGATGGACGGCGATTTAGAAGAAATCACCAATGCCCTGATTGCCGAGCATCAAGCAGAACTTTTGGCGGCAATGGGGGATTGATGAATTTGGTCCATTGCGTTTATACTTTTCAGACGGCCTGATGGCATATGTCAATATGACCGTGAATACATTAAAGAAACTTCAATCCTGAAGTATTAAAATGCAGCACCAGCTGCGCCACAGCAACACCCTTCTACAATTAACGAAAGAGAGGACACAAAATGGCAAAAATCCTGATCGCACCGGTATCTACCGGCCTGAGCGCCGATGCAGCGGCAAAAGCATTTGCAGCGGCATTGAATGCGCAAGTTTTCCAAGCCGTTGACTCCACTACAGAAGCCCTATTGGCTCAAGGCAAGAGCGATGACTGGTTTGACGCGCTTGTCGGTAAAGTTGCAGCATTGAATGCAGATAACCTTGTTATCGAAGGCATCACTCCTGATGCAGACAAATTGTTCTTGGCAGGCAAAAATGTCGAATTGGCGCTGTCTTTGGACGCTGGCGTTGTATTGGCGCTGAAATCCGACAATACCGACGCAGCAGCCGTCGCCCAACAATTAAATCTCGCCAAACAGCTCTACACCAATGCCCCAGGCTTATTGGAAGGCTTTATCATTGACGGCGCAGCCGCAGCTTTAGGCGCACAAGTTGCCGAGCAAACCGGCCTGACTTTCTTCGGCTCCAGCGACAAACTGCAAGATGTATCCGCTTTGGCCAAACGCGAAGCCAAACGCCTGTCTCCAGCCCAATTCCGCTACAACCTGATCGACTTTGCCCGCAAAGCCGATATGCGCATCGTTCTGCCTGAAGGTGCAGAACCACGCACCGTCGCCGCTGCTGCTATCTGTCACGAAAAAGGCATCGCCCGTTGCGTACTGTTGGCGACCCGCGAAGAAGTTGAGGCCGTAGCGAAAGAACGCGGCATCTCCCTGCCTGATTCTTTGGAAATCATCGATCCTGCTTCCTTGGTTGAGCAATACGTCGAGCCAATGTGCGAATTGCGCAAATCCAAAGGCCTGACTCCTGAAGATGCACGCAAACAGCTGCAAGACACCGTCGTACTCGGCACCATGATGATGGCTCAAAACGACGTAGACGGTTTGGTTTCCGGCGCAGTCCACACCACTGCCAACACCATCCGCCCTGCCCTGCAACTGATTAAAACCGCTCCGGGTGCAAGCCTCGTATCCAGCGTATTCTTCATGTTGCTGCCTAACCAGGTATTGGCATTTGCCGACTGTGCGGTTAATCCAAACCCAACTCCGGAACAACTGGCCGACATCGCCATCCAATCTGCCGACAGCGCCAAAGCCTTCGGTATCGATCCAAAAGTAGCCATGATTTCCTACTCTACCATCAACTCAGGCAGCGGCCCTGATGTCGATGCAGTGATCGAAGCAACCAAACTGGCGAACGAAAAACGCCCTGATTTGGCTATCGAAGGTCCGTTGCAATACGATGCAGCTACCGTTCCATCTATCGGCCAATCCAAAGCTCCAGGCAGCGCTGTTGCCGGTCAAGCAACCGTTTTGGTTTTCCCAGACCTCAATACCGGCAACTGTACTTACAAAGCCGTACAACGCAGCGCCAACGTCCTGAGCGTAGGCCCGTTGCTGCAAGGCTTGCGTAAACCGGTTAACGACTTGTCCCGCGGCGCATTGATTGAAGACATCGTCTTCACCATCGCCCTGACTGCCGTTCAAGCCAAACAAATGCAAGGCTGATTGACAAGCTGATGCTTTGAAATCAAAGGCCGTCTGAAACCGATGTTTCAGACGGCCTTTCGTATCTTTGCGCCAACTATATTATAATTCGCCATTATTTTTTGAAAGACTGCCCCAATGACTGCCTACCAGCAACAACTAGCCGACAAAAAGCAATATCTTCAGCAACTTTTCCAAGGACTGGATTTTCCAGAAATCGAAGTCTTCGAATCTCCGGAACAGCATTACAGAATGCGTGCCGAGTTCCGTATCTGGCACGAGGGCGGCGAAATGTTTTACGCCATGTTTGAGCGCGGACAAAAGGCAAGCGGGGCAAGCCTGATCCGTTGTGACCAATTTCCTGCCGCGTCCGAATCCATCAATGCCTTGATGCCGAAATTGATTGAAGCTGCATCCAATCATCCCGAGCTGAAAAACCGCTGGTACGCCGTCGAATTTTTGTCCACTTTAAGCGGCGAAATGCTGGTTACCCTGATTTACCACAAGAAGCTGAACGAAGCATGGCAACAAGCCGCGCAAGAGCTGGCACACAATTTGGGCATCCACATCATCGGCCGCAGTCGCGGACAAAAAATCGTATTGAGCCAAGATTTTGTGACCGAAGCGTTGGAAGTCAACAGCAAGACCTTCCGCTATCGTCAAATCGAAGGCAGCTTTACCCAACCCAATGCCCAAGTGTGCCAAAAAATGCTGACTTGGGCGTGTGATGTCGCAAAAAACTTAGGCAAAGACCTGCTTGAGCTGTACTGCGGCAACGGCAATTTTACCCTGCCGCTTTCGCAACATTTCAATCAAGTGCTGGCAACCGAAGTTTCCAAAACTTCCGTTAACGCCGCCCAATGGAATATTGAAGCCAACCAAATTACCAATCTCAAAATCGCCCGCCTATCTGCGGAAGAGTTTACCGAGGCCTACACTCAAAACCGTGAATTCCGCCGCCTGCAAGAACAAGGCATCGACTTGAAAAACTATGATTTTTCAACTATTTTCGTTGATCCTCCACGCGCCGGTGTTGATGATGAGACGCTCAAATTGGTTGCCCGATTCGACAACGTCCTCTATATTTCCTGCAACCCTGAGACCCTGCGTACCAACCTCGACACGCTCTGTCAAACCCATACCATCGAACGCGCCGCCCTGTTCGACCAATTCCCATTTACCCACCATATCGAAAGCGGTGTTTGGTTGAAGAAAAAATAAAACCCATACAAAAAGGCCGTCTGAATGTTCAGACGGCCTTTAATTAACAGCATATTAAGCGATTTTCAAATCAATCCGCTTCCAAAACTACTTTCATGGCTTGGTTTTCAGCAGCGTGTTTGAACACGTCGTAAGCTTTTTCCAATTCGCTGAATTTGAAATGGTGGGTCATCATTTTGGTGTAATCCACTGAGCTGCTGGAAATGGCTTTCATCAGCATTTCGGTGGTATTCGCGTTAACCAGGCCCGTTGTGATGACAAGGTTTTTAATCCACAGCTTTTCCAGTTTGAAATCAACGGATTGACCATGCACACCGACCACAGCGACATGGCCACCGGGTTTCACGATATCTTGGCACATATTCCAAGTTGCAGGGATACCGACCGCTTCGATGGCGCAATCTACGCCGTCTTCGCCAACGATATCAGTAACTTGCTTGCTTACATCGCCAGAAGCAGGGTTGATGGTATGGGTTGCGCCCAATTCTTTCGCCAGTTTCAAACGATTTTCGTCCATATCGCAAACGATGATGGCGGCAGGACTATACAGTTGCGCGGTCAACAAGGCGGACATGCCGACAGGGCCGGCACCGGCGATGAATACGGTATCGCCGGGTTTCACATCGCCATATTGCACGCCGATTTCGTGGGCGGTCGGCAGGGCATCACTCAACAGCAGGGCGACTTCTTCGTTAACATTGTCAGGCAGCGGAACCAAGCTGTTGTCTGCATAAGGCGTACGAACGTATTCGGCTTGCGTGCCGTCAATCATATAGCCCAAGATCCAACCGCCGTTGCGGCAGTGTGAATACAATTGGATTTTACAGTTGTCGCAAGTACAGCATTTGCTGACACATGAAATAATGACTTTATCACCGACTTTGATGTTTTTTACAGCGTCGCCGACTTCTTCTACAATACCGATGCCCTCATGACCGAGAATACGACCGTCGGCAACTTCAGGGTTTTTACCCTTCCAAATACCCAAGTCAGTACCGCAAATCGTGGTTTTAACGATTTTGACGACTGCATCGGTCGGATCGATAATTTGAGGGCGGGGTTTTTCTTCGAAACGAATGTCGTTTGCGCCATGATAAACCATTGCTTTCATGTGAATCTCCTTGAGCAGTTAATAAACTTTAACAATACAGCGTAAATCCACGTTAACTATATTTATATACCCCTCCACCAGATAAGTCAATTCTGATTATTATTTCATATGTTATATTGTAACATATTGTTTTAAAAATAAATAATTAAAAAGCAAATGTTAATGAACACACCCACATCCTTCGCTCGACGACTCATCGATTGGCAGCGCCAACACGGCCGCCACAACCTGCCTTGGCAGGTCAAAGACCCGTATTCCGTCTGGCTTTCAGAAATCATGCTCCAACAAACGCAAGTAGCTACCGTATTGGACTACTATCCGCGTTTCTTAGCCACATTCCCAACCGTGCAATCGCTTGCCGCCGCGCCGCAAGACGAGGTTTTATCCTTGTGGGCAGGCTTGGGCTATTACAGCCGAGCACGCAACCTGCACAAAGCAGCGCAACAAGTCGTCGAACAATTCGGCGGTATCTTTCCATCCGATCGCAAAGACTTGGAAACGCTCTGCGGCGTAGGCAGAAGTACCGCCGCCGCCATTTCCGCCTTTGCTTTCAACCGACGCGAAACCATCTTGGACGGCAACGTCAAACGCGTTCTCTGCCGTGTCTTTGCCCAAGACGGAAATCCGCAAGACAAAAAATTTGAAAACGCGCTTTGGACGCTTGCAGAAAGCCTGATGCCGTCTGAAAACGCCGATATGCCTGCCTATACACAAGGGCTGATGGATTTGGGTGCAACCGTCTGCAAACGGACAAAACCTTTGTGTCATCAATGCCCGATGGCAGACATCTGCGAAGCAAAAAAACAAAACCGCATTGACGAGCTGCCCCGCAAAAAAACTGCTCCTGAAGTGCAAACCCTACCGCTTTATTGGCTGATTATTCATAATACTGACGGCGCATTATTGCTTGAAAAACGCCCTGCCAAAGGCATTTGGGGCGGTCTGTATTGCGTACCCTGTTTTGAAAAATTAGACGATTTGTATACTTACGCCGAACACTTCGGCATTGTTTCAGACGGCCTTGAAGAACAAACCACGTTTACCCACCGCCTGACCCACCGTTTATTGATGATTACCCCTTTTCAGACGCAACAAAGGCCGTCTGAACATCTTTCAGACGGCCTTTGGGTATCATTGGAACATTTGGCGGATTATGGTTTGCCCAAACCTTTAATCAAATATTTGGCTAAAGGCTAAACCGCCCTATTCCACAATCTCTTTAAATACAACTTCTTTCCCGCCGCGAATCAGTACGGCAAACCCATCGCCAATTTGCCAACGCGAGCTCGGATTGGCGTACTCGACGCCCTGACTCCGCAAGCGGACTTGCACCAGTTTTTCAACCGTATTGCCTTCACGCAGCTCAACCATCATCGGGCTGTGGCTGTTGATATAAATTGCAGTAATCGTCCGACCTTGTGCGGATTGATAACGGACAGAATACGTCTGCGCTTGTGCAATGACCGGTAACGGCGCGTCAGGGCGCACGGCCTTATACGAACCGCATGCAGCGCACAAACTCACGCACAAAGCGCAGATGATTTTATTCAACATAGGCATAGATCAGTAATGGTGATGCGGAATCTCGCCATCAAGACGGTAATAAGTGCCGCAATACGGGCATTCAATCTCACTGTTGGACTGAATCGGCAAGAACACACGCGGATGGCCGTTCCACGTTTCATGATTAGGGCCGGAGCAATGCAGCGGCAAATCCTGCGGCTTGATGACTACAACGTTTTTTTCAGACTGTGTACTCATGGTTTGGTTCCTCACTATGTTTTCTTATCTTCCGATATTGTAAAGCAAAACGGCCGCCAGGTTCAGACTGAAAACATTATATAATCACTTTTTTCAGATGGCCTTTGATGATTATGACTACCCCGCTCCGCCTTCAAGATTTCGATACTTCCGATTCCGCTTCATTTCTTTATACACTCAGCGCAGCCTATTTGGACCACACCGAACAGGCAGGCGACGAGGAAATGTCCGGCCTCAACGACGAACAGCATACATTGACTGCCCTTTGCTACCTCGACAGCCAGGTTCAAGAAGGCGGCTTTGTACAGCTTATCGCTTCAGGATACGGAGAATACATCTTCGGCAATCCGGTTGCCGACAGCCTGCGCCGCTGGCGCATCAAGCCGATACCGAAAATCTTAGACAAAGCCAAAGCCCTGTACGAAAAACACGGCGAAGCCATTGAAAAAATGGCAGACGAGCAAAGGGATTTCGACGAAATCCGCAAAGCTTTTCCCGATTTTGAAGAGCTTGACGGCGATTATTATGATGTTGCCGACGAAGACTTGGAAACCGCAGCAGCCTACGTTCAGGCAAATTGGGATAAATTTGCCAAACTGTCAGGCTGAAACCATAAAACTTTGCCAGTTTGAATCATCTGTTCAAACCGGCAAAATCATCAATACGTCAAATTAACGTTTGTTTTTCTGATAAATCGGCATCACTTCAGGCAACATTTTGCGGATTGCATTGATACGCGCCTGATTGGTCGGGTGAGTCGACAAAATAGCCAATGAGCTGCCGCCCTGTACTTTGTTCATTTTTTCCCACACGCTTACCGCTGCCTCAGGGTTGTAGCCTGCTTCAGCCATCAAACGCACACCGCCGGCATCCGCTTCGCTTTCCTGATGGCGTGAAAACGGTTTGGTCGCCAACAAATCTGCACCCAAGCCGACCAAATCACCATCCACACCGGTTGAGCTGGCCAAAATCGAACCGCCCAAGCCGGTCAATACTTGTCCGCCCAAAGCTTTTTTACTGTGCTCCAACAAAGCATGGGTCATTTCATGGCCGACAACGGCGGCAATTTCATCATCCGTCAGCTTCAATTTTTCTACTATGCCGGTGTACACGGCCATTTTACCGCCCGGCATTGCCCATGCGTTCATTTCATCACTGCGGATAACGTTCATCTGCCAATTGAAAGGCACGCCGGTTTTGTTGGCGCGCTCAGCATGAGGACGCAGACGTGCAAACACGCGTTGAACGCGTTGAGCAGTTGGAGATGAAACATCCAAAGCTTTTTGACCACGCGCATTTTGAATGACTTGTGAGTAACTTTTAGCCGCATCTTCATTCAAAGTCGCAGTATCGTAGCCAACCATATCCGCTACAGAAGTACAGCCGGTCAACGCCAAAATCACGCCCATGCCGGCCCAATATTTTTTATTCCATTTTTTCAACATGTTTTCTCTCTGTATTTTTAAGTTAATGTAACGACATTGTACCCAAATTTAATACACTTTACACAAAAGGCCGTCTGAACGGTTTCAGACGGCCTTTAAGCGTAACATTTAAGAACGGCGCTGCAACATCCAAGACTCAATCTTACGCGCATCGTTCACACGGGTTGTGGAAGACGGAGAGTTGAGCAATACGATGGTAATCGGCTGATTCTGTACATTGGCTTTAACCACCATAGAACGTCCTGCTTCACGAATATAGCCTGTTTTCTGCAATTCGATATTCCAGCTGCCCTCACGCACCAAGGCATTGGAGTTTTTGTAGTTTTGACGACCGTTTGCCGTCCAAACCGAGCCGTAATTTGAAGTAGAATTTTTGCGGATCAGCGGATACTTGCTGGCTGCCGCAACCATACGGTTCAAATCGCGTGCAGTGGAAACGTTTTGGAAATTCAAACCGGTAGGCTCATAGAAACGGCTGCTGGTCATACCCAGGCTTTGTGCTTTGGCATTCATTGCCGCAACAAACGCGCTCATACCGCCCGGATAGGTACGGCCCAACGCATGAGTGGCACGGTTTTCACTGCTCATCAGGCTCAGGTGCAACAGTTCGCCGCGTGTCAGCGTCGTGCCGATGCTCAAACGGCTGCCTGTACCTTTCAGACGGTCGATTTCAGCCTCGGTAATCGTGATAGGCTCGTTCATATCCAGATGCGCATCCAACACCACCATCGCGCTCATCAATTTGGAAATAGAGGCAATCGGCATGACACGATCAGGGTTTTTCTGATACAGCACTTCACCGGTTTTATTATTGAAAATCAAAGCAGATTGCGAAGACAGCAGAGGACCTGCCAAAGCTGCTTGAGCTTCGACTTGGCCGGCATGACTCAACGCAAAAGCTTCCATCGGGTCATTTTGCACTGGGAAATTTTGCTCCAAAAATTGTCCCAATACATCCATATCATCGGCAACGGCAGGTGCAGAAGCAAAGGCCAATGCCACACCTGTCCATACCATTCCTAAAGTTTTATAGAATTTCATATCTGCCAATTCAAAAAAAAAAATACATTTAATTCAACATTCTGTTAAATTTTTCGCTAATTGTAAAGCGAGTTGAGAAAACTTTGCGTTTGTTTGCGAGATATTCAAATCCAGCGCATGCATCTGTTTCTTAGACGATACGGCGCAATGCCTGCTCTGATTTGAAAAAACACAAGATAGTCATTATACTTAGGCTCCTTTGTCAGAGGCATTCCCTCAATCCGGCAATACGCCCGAAATATCTGTTTCCCCTTTACAACACAGCCTCCATACAACCATACGAAGAAATTATTATGTCTGAAGAAAAACGCACCTGTTCATTCTGCGGGAAGTCCGAAAACGACGTTAAAAATCTGATCGAAGGCGAACACGCCTTCATCTGCAACGAATGTGTAGAAACTTGCGGTATGATGCTGCAAGACAACGAATCCGGCGAGATTGAAAACGAGCTTGCCAAAGCGAAAGAAGAAAACGCCGAGAAAAAACTGCCTACCCCGGCCGAAATCGTTGCCAACCTCAACGACCACGTTATCGGTCAGGAACACGCAAAAAAAGCGTTAGCAGTATCGGTTTACAACCACTACAAACGCCTGCGCCACCCGAAAGCTGAGGGCAAAGTTGAATTGTCCAAATCCAATATCCTGCTCATCGGCCCTACCGGCTCAGGTAAAACCCTGTTGGCGCAATCTTTGGCGCGCAAACTGGATGTACCTTTTGTCATGGCGGATGCCACAACTTTGACCGAAGCAGGTTATGTCGGTGAAGACGTCGAACAAATCATCACCAAACTTTTGGGCAAATGTGATTTTGACGTTGAAAAAGCCCAACGCGGCATCGTTTATATCGATGAAATCGATAAAATTTCACGCAAAAGCGACAATCCGTCTATCACGCGCGACGTATCCGGCGAAGGTGTGCAACAAGCCTTGCTGAAACTGATTGAAGGCACGGTAGCCAGCGTTCCCCCTCAAGGCGGCCGCAAACATCCGAACCAAGAATTCATCAACGTTGATACCACCAACATCCTCTTTATCTGCGGCGGCGCATTTGCCGGCTTGGAAAAAGTCATCCGCCAACGCACTGAAAAAGGCGGTATCGGCTTTGGTGCGGCGGTACACAGCAAAGATGAAAACGCCGATATTTCAGCCCTGTTTGAAACAGTCGAGCCTGAAGACTTGATTAAATTCGGTTTGATTCCCGAGCTTATCGGCCGTCTGCCCGTGATTGCCACATTAGCAGAATTGGACGAAGATGCTTTGGTCAACATTTTGACCGAACCGAAAAATGCCTTGGTCAAACAATATCAAACCTTGTTTGCAATGGAAGATGTCGGTCTTGAGTTTGAAGAAGATGCTTTGCGCAGCATCGCCAAACTGGCGATGGAACGTAAGACCGGTGCGCGCGGCCTGCGCTCTATCGTCGAACGCTGCCTCTTGGACACCATGTACGCCCTGCCAGATTTGAAAGGCGTAGCAAAAGTCGTCATCAATAAAGAGGTCGTGGAAAAAGGCGAACAGCCAAAACTTTTCCGCGAAGACGGCAGCGAATATAAGCAATAAAGGCTCATTCTCTGAAAAAAGACGTGTACCCGTTACACGTCTTTTTTATTTTCTTAATAAAACCAAAAGCATATCTTTGAATAATGGTCTTATACATAAAAAACAAAGGCCGTCTGAAATATATTCAGACGGCCTTTGTTTTCAAGTTGCTCTAAGTCTGCCTTCATCCGGAGTATTGATGAGAGTGACTTCCTTGAATTTTATGAAGCTTATTTTTTTGCTTTCTTAACAGCTTTTTTAGCAGGGGCAGCTTTGGCGGCAGGCTCAGAAGCCGCAGCTTCAGGAGCAGCAGTTTCAGAATCAGCTACTGGTTCAGATGCAGCAGGCTCGGAGGCAGCTGATTCAGCAGTACGTTGATAGCCTTTGCCTTTCATGCAGGCATCAAATACAGCGCGATCAGCATTTTCACCAGATGCTTGTTGGCATTGAGTCATTGCTTCTTCAACAGTGATGCGTGGCGCTGCCGCTTCTTCAGGTTTAGAAGAAGAACAAGCTGCCAACATCAAGCTACCGGTTGCAAGAGCGATTAATAAAGTTTTCATAATTGTATATTCCTAAATTTTGATTTTATGGTTTACCGTTAAACGGGAGATACAGGCTACAAAACAAGCTCTGCACCTCAATATTGAGTACGTGAGTACAATTTAGTTTCATTTCAGCCTGTAAGTTTTTGATAAATTAATTCTATTGACGTTAAGACAAATGCTTAATTCCTAATAAACTCAAAACCTTGCAGGCCAGTAAATTTTTCTGTTTTTGAACTGTAAAAATATCAAAATATGGCTGTTTCTAGCCGCAACCATCATTTGGGGAGTCCCTCTTTTTATGGCATAATGGACTACTTGACGGATTGTTCCGCTCCCCATTTTTTTTCAAACCGCAGAATCAAAATCATACTGCGGTTTGTCCATTTCAGAATCAGATTTTTCAGACGGCCTCATCATTCCAAAGGCCGTCTGAACAGAAAGCCAGCATCATGAATCCTTTCTCTTCACTCGGTTTAGGCAGCGAATTAGTCTCTGCCCTGACCGATCAGGGTTATGAAAACCCGACGCCTATCCAAGCTGCAGCGATTCCCAAAGCCTTGGCAGGACACGACCTTTTGGCCGCGGCACAAACCGGCACAGGTAAAACCGCCGCCTTTATGCTGCCCAGCCTCGAACGCCTGAAACGCTACGCCACATCCAGCACCTCCCCTGCCATGCACCCTGTCCGTATGTTGGTATTGACCCCAACCCGCGAACTGGCCGATCAAATTGACCAAAACGTACAGGCATACATTAAAAATCTTCCTTTGCACCATACCGTCCTCTTCGGCGGTGTCAATATGGACAAACAAACTGCCGACTTGCGCGCCGGTTGCGAAATCGTTGTCGCTACGGTTGGCCGACTGCTTGACCACGTCAAACAAAAAAACATCAATTTAAACAAAGTTGAAATCGTCGTACTCGACGAAGCCGACCGTATGCTTGATATGGGTTTCATCGACGATATCCGCAAAATCATGCAGATGTTGCCCAAACAGCGACAGACCCTGCTTTTCTCCGCCACCTTCTCACCGCCTATCCGCAAGCTTGCGCAAGATTTTATGCACACGCCCGAAATGGTTGAAGTGGCTGCGCAAAACACCACCAACGCCAATGTCGAGCAACACATCATTGCCGTTGATGCACTCAAAAAACGCAACCTGCTCGAACGTCTGATTGTTGATTTGCATATGAATCAAGTCATTGTATTCTGCAAAACCAAACAAAGCGTCGATCAAGTTACCCGCGACCTCGTTCACCGCAACATTGCCGCGCAATCCATCCACGGCGACAAATCCCAACAAAGCAGACTGGAAACCCTCAACGCCTTTAAAGAAGGTACATTACGCGTTTTGGTTGCCACCGACGTTGCCGCGCGCGGCCTGGATATTGCCGAGTTGCCTTTCGTCATCAACTACGAGCTACCAACCCAACCCGAAGACTACGTCCACCGCATTGGACGCACCGGTCGGGCCGGTGCTGACGGTGTTGCTATTTCCTTGATGGATAAAACCGAACAGAAAATGTTTGAAGCCATTAAAGAGCTGACCGGCAGCGATTTGAATGTGGAACGCATCGAAGGCTTTGAGCCGCATTGGTGGGGCAACGACAATCAAGATGAAACCGAAGCACAACCGGTTCAGCACAACGACAGCCGCTCTCGTCGCGATGATAGAAACAAACGCAACGAATACGCGAATAAATCAGACAAAAACTCGAAAAAAGCAGAAGAAAAAAACGATCCGAGTATTGTCTGCGGTAAAATTGCCGGCAGAACACGCCGCAGCCGTCACGAGCGTCAACCTTGTGCCCTACTCCAACCTGGTTTTGGCGTAAAGTAAACAACGCTGATTAATCGGTTTTCTGATTATTTATCCTAAACAAAGGCCGTCTGAAACTTATCTTTCAGACGGCCTTTTATTAAACTAAAAATAAAAAGGACATGATGAACACGTCCTTTATTTTTCCGTTTCAGACGGCCTTTGTTACTTAAGGCCGTCTGAAAATCGGTTTACCTTGCTATATTAAACATTCACTTTCTCGGCTACTTCGTTGTAGCTGTCGATTTCGTTGAAGTTCATGTAACGGTAGATTTGGTCGCCCTGCTCGTTGATGATACCGATATTGGCTTGGTATTCTTCAACAGTCGGGATTTTACCCAGTTTGGAGCAGATTGCCGCCAACTCAGCCGAGCCGAGGTAAACAAAGGTGTTTTTACCCAAGCGGTTCGGGAAGTTACGGGTAGAAGTGGACATTACAGTCGCGCCTTCGTGTACTTGTGCTTGGTTACCCATACACAATGAACAACCCGGCATTTCCATACGCGCGCCTGCACGGCCGAGTACACCGTAGTGACCTTCATCAGACAACTCTTTCGCATCCATTTTGGTCGGCGGTGCCATCCACAGACGTACCGGGATGTCGCTCTTGCCTTCCAAGAGTTTGGAAGCGGCGCGGAAGTGGCCGATGTTGGTCATACAAGAACCGATGAACACTTCGTCGATTTTAGTGCCGGAGCGTTCAGACATGAAGCACACGTCGTCTGGGTCGTTCGGACAAGCAATAATCGGCTCTTTAATGTCGTCCATATTGATTTCAATCACGGCTGCGTATTCGGCATCTTTATCCGCTTCGAGCAATTCAGGATTTGCCAACCATGCTTCCATGGCTTTGATACGGCGTTCCAAAGTGCGCGAATCTTGATAGCCGTCGGCAATCATGTTTTTCATCAACACAATATTGGATTTCATGTACTCGATAATCGGCTCTTTGTTGAGCTTCACGGTACAGCCTGCAGCAGAACGTTCGGCAGACGCGTCAGTCAATTCAAAGGCTTGTTCCACTTTCAAATCAGGCAGACCTTCGATTTCGAGGATGCGGCCGGAGAAGATGTTTTTCTTACCGGCTTTGGCAACAGTCAGCAAACCTTGTTTAATCGCGTAAAGCGGAATGGCGTTCACCAAATCGCGCAGGGTTACGCCTGGTTGCAGTTTGCCACTAAAGCGTACCAATACGGACTCAGGCATATCGAGTGGCATTACGCCGGTGGCTGCTGCGAAAGCAACCAAGCCGGAGCCGGCAGGGAAAGAAATACCGATAGGGAAACGGGTGTGGCTGTCGCCGCCGGTACCGACTGTATCAGGCAGCAGCAGACGGTTGAGCCATGAGTGAATCACGCCGTCGCCCGGACGCAGGGATACACCGCCACGAGTAGAGATGAAGGCAGGCAATTCTTTATGGGTTCTCACATCGACAGGTTTTGGATAAGCCGCGGTATGACAGAAAGACTGCATTACCATATCTGCTGAGAAGCCCAAACAAGCCAGGTCTTTCAATTCGTCGCGAGTCATCGGACCGGTAGTATCTTGCGATCCGACAGTAGTCATGCGTGGTTCGCAGTAAGTACCTGGGCGCACGCCTTTGCCTTCCGGCAGACCACAAGCACGGCCAACCATTTTTTGAGCCAAGGTGAAACCGGCTTTGCTTTCGGCAGGCGCTTGAGGCAGACGGAATTCGGTAGAAGCAGGCAGTTTCAGTGCTTCGCGCGCTTTGGCAGTCAAACCGCGACCGATAATCAGGTTGATACGGCCACCGGCTTGCACTTCGTCCAGCAATACTTGAGATTTCAGGCTGAACTCGGCAACAGTTTCGCCGTTTTTCACGATTTTGCCTTCATAAGGCAGGATATCGACGACATCGCCCATTTTCAGAGCAGATACATCGACTTCAATCGGCAATGCGCCAGAATCTTCTTGAGTATTGAAGAAAATCGGCGCAATTTTGCCACCCAGGCATACACCGCCGAAACGTTTGTTCGGTACGAATGGAATATCTTCGCCTGTGTGCCAAATGACGGAGTTGGTAGCAGATTTACGTGAAGAACCGGTACCGACCACGTCGCCAACGTAAGCAACCGGATGGCCTTTGGCTTTGAGTTCTTCCAACAATTTAATCGGACCGACTTCACCCGGTTTGTCAGGATTGATGCCGTCGCGCGGGTTTTTCAACATCGCCAGCGCGTGCAGAGGGATATCAGGACGACTCCATGCGTCAGGTGCAGGAGAGAGGTCGTCTGTATTGGTTTCGCCGTCGACTTTGAAGACGGTAACAGTGATTTTTTCTGGAACTTTGGCGCGAGAAGTGAACCATTCGGCATCAGCCCAAGATTGCAATACTTCTTGCGCGTATTTGTTGCCTTTTTCGGCTTTTTCTTGAACATCGTGGAAAGAGTCAAACATCAACAGAGTGTGTTTCAGACCATTTGCAGCGATAGGTGCAAGTTTGTCATTATCCAAGAGTTCGATGAGTGCATGAATGTTGTAACCGCCAAGCATGGTACCCAACAGCTCGGTAGCATACTCAGGGGAAATCAGCGGACTGGATGCGCTGCCTTCGGCAACGGCAGCCAAAAATGAGGCTTTAACTTTGGCGGCATCATCCACACCGGGTGGTACACGGTGAGCCAACAGCTCAACCAAGAATTCACCTTCACCGGCAGGTGGATTTTTCAGCAACTCAACCAAATCAGCAGTCTGCTGAGCAGTCAGAGGAAGGGGGGGAATACCAAGGGCGGCGCGCTCGGCGGCGGCTTTACGATAGGCTTCTAACATCTCTTTGTTCCTTTTTCTGTTTTTTCTTCTGGGCAATTGCAAATGATTTGCAATTAAAGATTGTAAACAATCCTTTTAAGCATCATAGACCAGTTTTCAAAAAATGGGAACAGTTATGTTACTGAATGTAATAAATTTAAACTATTTTATTTAATGTATTAATAGTCTAACCTATCTAAAGTCGCCCTCTTCTATGCGTTTTAGCCAAACAGACGGGAAACTTCGGCTGATTTTTTACGGTATGGCAATATGATTTCAACGCGGAACAGGCCGTCTGATTGGATGTTTCTGATTTTCGCGTCAGTGTCATACATCAAAGTCAGGCGCTCTTTCAGATTGCGCAGAGCCATAGAATTGCCTTTATGCGGCTTGGTATTTTCGTTAGGTTCTGTTCCGCATGGGTTTTCGATACTGATGAAAATAGATGATTTTTCCAATTTTGTTAATACCGTAATTATCCCTGGACGGTGGATGGATTCGACACCATGGAATACGGCATTTTCCAAAAGCGGTTGCAGCAGCAGATGCGGCGTTTCCGCATCGTCGGGTGCATGGTGTTGCCACATAACCTGTACGCGCATATGTCCCATGCGGATTTGCTCGATGGCAATATATTCCTGCGCCCACTCAATTTCCTGTCCCAAGGTACTGTTTTGACTACCGTCGCGCAGTTGCGCGCGGAACAGGTTGGCCAAATTCTCCAGCAAAGTTTCCGCATCATACGGACGCAGACGGATTAAGCTGATGGCGGCATTCAGGCTATTAAACAAGAAATGCGGACGGATACGCGCCGTCAACGCACTCAGTCTGGCTTCGGAAATGGAAGGCGCGAGGCTGTTTCGGCGTGCCGCTTCGATGTACATGAAACTGAAACAAAAAAAGGTCAGCAAGAAGAAGTGTTGAATCAGCGGCCAAATCTCCGTCTTCAAAATCACTAAATCGACAAACAAGAAAATCAGCAGGTTGGAGACGTAGGAAACCACGACGCTATACTGCGAGCGAAGCAGGGACGGCGCAAATGCCTGTAAGAAATAGACTTTAAGTAAAATTAAAAGGATGACGGGGCAAGCCCATGAAAAATGTTGGAAAATCTGTTCAGGATAAGGCACACCCGACACCGTCATCAACGGAAAGATAAACAAACTGATTAACAAAACAATGAGCAGGCGCACCAGAGTTGCGGAATTGCGCAAATCCGGCACTGCGAAATTCTGGTTTATTTGACGTATAATAGACATGATTTCAACCGTTTTCTTTCATAATGTATAGACGGGTCTGCTATATTGAAGACGTAGACCCTGTTTTTTTATTTATATTTTAAGGATGCTGATATGAGCAAGGACAAAACCTGGTCAGGCCGTTTTAACGAACCTGTTTCCGAGCTGGTCAAAAAATATACCGGCTCGATTGATTTTGACAAACGACTGGCAGAATGGGACATCCAAGGCTCGCTGGCACACGCGCAAATGCTGACACAGTCGGGCGTTTTGAGCGAAGATGACCTCTCCGCCATCCGTCAGGGCATGGCCGAGATTATAGCAGAAATCAAAGAAGGAACGATTTCCTGGTCGCTGGATTTGGAAGATGTCCACATGAACATCGAACGCCGCCTCACCGACAAAATCGGCGATGCCGGCAAACGCCTGCACACCGGCCGCAGCCGCAACGACCAAGTCGCTACCGACATCCGCCTGTGGCTGCGCGATCAAATTACCGTTATTCAAAGCCTGATTCAAAACCTTCAGACGGCCTTGGTTGATTTGGCAGAACAAAATGCGGAAACCGTTATGCCCGGCTTTACCCATCTGCAAGTTGCCCAGCCGGTCAGCTTCGGGCATCACATGCTCGCCTACGTTGAAATGCTCGGCCGCGATTTCGAGCGCATGGCCGACTGCCGCAAACGCGTCAACCGTATGCCGCTCGGCGCCGCAGCCCTTGCCGGTACCACCTACCCGATTCAACGCGAAATTACCGCCGAGTTGTTGGGCTTTGAGCAAATCTGCCAAAACTCGCTCGATGCCGTGTCTGACCGCGATTTTGCCATTGAGTTCACAGCTGCCGCTTCTCTGATTATGGTTCACCTGAGCCGTCTTTCCGAAGAATTGATTTTGTGGATGAGCCCGCGTTTCGGCTTTATCGATATTGCCGACCGTTTCTGCACCGGCTCGTCCATCATGCCGCAAAAGAAAAACCCCGACGTACCCGAACTCGTGCGCGGCAAATCCGGTCGCGTGATTGGCCACCTGATCGGACTGGTTACCCTGATGAAATCGCAACCTTTGGCATACAACAAAGACAATCAGGAAGACAAAGAGCCACTGTTTGACACTGCCGACACGCTTATCGACACCCTGCGCATTTACGCCGACATGATGCGCGGCGTTACCGTCAAACCCGACAATATGCGTGCCGCCGTAATGCAGGGTTTTGCAACGGCTACCGACTTGGCGGATTACTTGGTGAAAAAAGGCATGCCTTTCCGCGACAGCCATGAAGTCGTTGCCCAAGCCGTGCGCCATGCCGATGAAGCTGGCGTTGATTTGAGCGAATTGCCGCTTGAAGTCTTGCAAGGTTTCAGCGGTTTGATTGCCGACGATGTTTACACCGTGCTGACACCCGAAGGCAGCTTAAACGCGCGCAACCACTTGGGCGGTACCGCTCCTGAACAAGTCCGTTTCCAAGTCAAACGCTGGCGTGAATTATTGGCTTAAATCCATCTAAACACATAATAAAAGGCCGTCTGAAAATTTTCAGACGGCCTTTTGATTACCTGTGTTACACTCAACCGCACAATAAAAACAGATAAACCTAAACTTACCTTCAAACGAGAAAACACGCCTCCTGACTTTGCCGCCATCTTCATACTAAAGGAGCAAGGATGAAAAATATTGTCTTAAAATTGATCATGATCTGCCTATGCTGCGGATGCTATGCCGTATTCGTCGCCTGGGAAAATGGCGGATTCAGCCAGCTCCATGATTTTCAAGCAATAGAGAGCAACGGCATGAGCGTATACCTTCATCAAACCTCCTCCGCAGCCATGCAGGCTGAAAAAAACGAGCTGTCGATTTTGCAAAACAACCAAAACAGCTTAGCCTCTTGCGTCGGCATTGAATCTTTATGCGAACACGCCAAGCCGGGCATCTGGGTTGAACATGCCAAATTCTTACAACACAAGGACACGGGCAAATTATTGGTACTTTCGTTGGACTATTTAGAAAACAATGACACCGCAAAAACCCTACACAACCGCTATACTGCATCGCTCCTACCCCAAGCAGACAAAACGGAAGCGTGGCATTATGCCTGGCGTACATTTTTGAGCTCAATAATGTTTCTAATGGTCGTCAATCTGACGCCAATGATTTTTGCCCTATTCGAAGAAAAGACAAGCGCAGCATAAAAACATGCCGTCTGAAAACATTTTCAGACGGCATGTTTCATTATTAAAGCTTAACGCGGATGAACCATATCGGCAGGAACGACCAATTCATCAAACTCTTCTCCCGTCAACAAGCCCAATTCAATGGCGGTTTCGCGCAACGATTTGTCGTTTTTATAGGCGGTTTTGGCGACTTTGGCGGCGTTTTCGTAGCCGATTTTGCGGTTTAACGCAGTAACCAACATCAGAGAATGGTGCAAGAAATAATCGATTTTTTCCGGTACGGGTTCAATGCCGACGGCGCAGTTTTCGTTGAAGCTGTTGCACGCATCGCCCAACAGGCGGATGGATTGCAAGAGGTTGTAAGCGATAACGGGCATATAGACGTTCAGCTCGAAGTTGCCCGATGCGCCTGCCATGCCGATGGTGACGTCATTGCCGAACACTTGGCAGCACACCATGGTCATTGCTTCGCATTGAGTCGGGTTGACTTTGCCCGGCATGATGGACGAACCCGGCTCGTTTTCGGGGATTTTGATTTCGCCCAAACCGCAGCGCGGGCCGCTTGCCAGCCAACGGATGTCGTTGGCGATTTTGTTCAGGCTTGCCGCCAGCGTTTTCAATGCGCCCGAAGCGGCAACGGCGGCATCGCGTCCGCCCAAGGCTTCAAATTTGTTCGGCGCGCTGACAAACGGCAGGCCGGACAATTCGGCGAGCTTGGCGGCAACTTTTTCGGCGTATTCGGGATGGCTGTTTAAGCCCGTGCCGACCGCCGTGCCGCCCAAAGCGAGTTCATACAAGTCTTTAAGTGCATCGTTCAGACGGCCTAAACCATGATCAAGCTGGGAAACGTAGCCGGAAAATTCTTGTCCCAAAGTCAGCGGCGTCGCGTCCTGCAAATGGGTACGGCCGATTTTGACGATGGGGGCGAATTCTTTGGCTTTTTTGTCCAATGTATCGCGCAAGGCTTTTACCGCCGGAATAAGGTGGCGGTTGATTTCAATCGCGGCGGCAACGTGGATGGCGGTCGGGAACGCGTCATTGGTCGATTGTGCGTGGTTCACATGGTCGTTGGGATGGACGGGCTGATACGCCGCCAAACCCGTACCGGCGATTTCGTTGGCGCGGTTTGCCAGCACTTCGTTCATGTTCATATTGGACTGCGTACCGGAACCGGTCTGCCACACTACCAATGGGAACTGCCCGTCGAGCTTGCCGTTCAACACGTCGTCCGCCGCCTGCGTAATCAAATCCGCCTGTTCAGGCTTAATCCTGCCAAGAGAAACATTGGTGGCGGCGGCGGCTTTTTTCACCAGCGCCAAAGCGTAAATCAACGGCTGCGGCAGGGTTTCGCCGCCGATTTTGAAATTGTTGCGGCTGCGCTGGGTCTGCGCGCCCCAATAGGCTTCGGATGGGACTTCGACATTACCCATGGTGTCGTGTTCGGTACGGGTACTCATGCGTTTCTCCTACATTTAAACAGAAATAATAATGATTCGTAAATTTATTATACCCAGCAAAAGGCTGTCTGAAAAGAGAGAGGTTTTCAGACAGCCTTTTGCTTTATTAACCTGAAATACTAATAGAAGATAAAACCCGATTTCGGAGCAAATACAACCTGCGCCGCCGCTCCCCTCTTCTAAAAATTTTTCTCCTTGCCGATTTGTGTTCTACGCTAAGTGTTTATCGACAATAAATACCTTATCGTTTCTTTACTTTGTTTCTCTCCAAGAGCATAATGAATAAAAATGATTATCAGGAGATAAAGATGAAACGAAAACATTTGGTTTACCTGTTAATGAGCAGTTTTGCCGCCGCAAACGGCTTTGCCGAAACCTTGGCAGACCCTGATGAAATCCAGCCTGTCAAAACCTTCTCCCCTCCCAAACCGATTGCACCGACCGCCGCACAAGGCTATTTCCCCGAAAACCAATTCGACCGCACCGACCGCAGCGATCATTACTTTGTTACCGAAAACATAGACCAAGCCTTCCGTCCGCTGAAAGCGAACAGCGGCTTTTACGGCAAAAGCTTTTACAACTCCATTACCGCGCAAGCGCGTGGGGCAAAAGTGTACGGCGTGGCCAACCTCAATCACACCAAGGCCAACGGCTATAAAGACGGCGACGGCAACCAGACCGATTGGAAATACAGCCGTTTTAACCAAGCTTTGGTACTCGGTTTCGTGCCGTCTGAAAATCAGGAATACCGCCTCACTTATCTGCACGACGACATCAATAACGACCGCCAGCCGCAGTTCGTCAACGACGCATTGGATACCGAACGCCACATCGCCAAACTCAACGCGCGTTGGGGCAATGCCGATTTGAGCAATACGGTCAGCGCGGAAGCAGGCGTCATCAAACTCAAACGCCATGCCGACAATTACTCCTTGCGACCAAACAACATGCCGCAGCAAGTGTTCGTAGAGCTTGACCGAAAAGTGTACGACTTCTCGCTCAAACACGATGCGGACTTCGGCAAATTCCACAACACCGCCGCCGTCAGCTACCGCAACGACAGCCAAAACGGCGAACGCAACGCCCACACCGCCATGCGCGATTTCCTCAACGGCTACCGTTTCGCCGATGTACACCTCGACCGCTGGCGCATTGCCGATACCTTGTCTTACAAGTTTGACGACCGACACAAACTGGGCTTGGGTTTGAGCTACGAAATCAACGAAGCGGACGTTCGCAAAAATACGGCACAGCCCGCCCATCCGATGAACCGCAACCTTGCCTTCGCCTCATCACAACAAATCTGGAAAACCCATTACGGCTACGACTTCAACGGCAAAGTGCGCCGTCATGCCTTTTCAGGCGAACTCAAATACGATTTCACGCCGTCTGAAATGCAAAAATACAGCGTTTCCCTTGCTCACTTAGAACGCATCGGCGACAACACCGAACGCTTCAACTCGCTTGCCGCCATCGTGCAAAACCGCGTGAACGGCACGTTGATGAACCAAAACCCGGCCGCCGCCATCGCAGGCAATCCCCTGCTGAAAACCGAAAAACACAACCGCATCAAGCTCACCGCCGACAGCCGCAACGACTACTACAACGGCTACATGAACTCGTTGGCAGGCGCGGGCTGGAACGTGGGTGGTGCGCTTGTGGCGGACAAGGTCAAAGACCTGATTATTTTTGACCGCGCCCACGGACAAAGCGGCACGGCTTCCAAAGGTGGCGGCATCATCACACGCAACGTGGACGCGCGATTGTTTACCGCGCAGGCCTACGCGCGTTACAACTTCAATCCGCATTGGGCGGCAGGCATCAAAGCCGCCTACAACTACGGGCACAACGAAACCGACGGCAGGCCGCTCTATCAAATCCGTCCGTTTGAAGCCACCATCCAAGCCGACTACAAAAACTACTTTGCCCACGGCAGCTACAACATCGGCGCCGCAACACGCTTTGTCGCAAAACAAACTCGCGGCGATTTTGACGCGGCAAGCGGTCTGGGCATAGACAAACGCGAAGCCGCCAAAGGCTTTACCGTTGCCGACGTGTACGCAGGCGTAAACTTCAAAGACAAATACGGCTTGCGCTTGGGCGTGAACAACGTGTTCAACAAAAAATACGCCGAATACATCAGCGGCGACCACGTCCTCGCTCTGTCGCCCAGCGTGGTGTATGCACCGGGCAGGACGTATTGGTTGAGTTTGCATGCGGCTTTTTAAAATCAGGCCGTCTGAAAGAATGCCTGCATTGGCTTATTAAGAATTAGGAGATAAAAAATGGACATGAAAAGACGTGATTTCTTAAAAATGACCGCCGCGCTGGCAGCCGCAGGCGTTTCGCCTTCATTATTGGCAGCCGGTAAAGAACAATTTACCGTGTACGGCGCACCGGCAATGCCCAGCGTAACCATTGCCGTAGCGGCGTTGCAAGGCAAGCTGGCGAAGCAGGCGGATGTATCGCTGAAAATCTGGCGTTCGCCCGACCAACTTCGCGCAGGCGTAGCGAGCGGACAATTTAAAGTAATGATGAGCCCGAGCAATGTCGGCGTGAACCTGCGCAACCAAGGGCAGAAAGTCGGCATGGTGAATATTTTGACCAACGGCATCACGCAGCTGATGTGCAAAGGCAGCGCGATTGCCTCGCCGCAGGATTTGGTCGGCAAAAAAATCCTTGTGCCGTTTAAAAACGACATGCCCGACATCGTACTGCAAGCCTTGTTGAAAAAACTGAAAATCGACGCACACAAAGTCGGCATCACTTACACCGCCACGCCGCCCGAAGCAGTCGGACTGTTTTTGAGCAAAGACTACCACGCCGCCATCCTGCCCGAACCGATGGCAACAGCCAGCCTACTGAAAGGCAAAACCATGGGCGTAAACGTCGTGCGCGGATTTGACTTGGTGAAAGCATGGGGACAAGCGTTTGACACCAAACCGCTGATTCCGATGGCAGGCATCATCGCCAACGAAGAATATTTCCACGCACACAAAGCGCAGTTCGACATCTTCCATCAGGATTTGAAAAACGCACTCAACTGGATACTCGCCAATCGCCAAAGCGCCGCGAAAATCGGCAAAAACTACCTCCCCGCCCCCGAACCCGCCCTAGTCATGGGCTTGGACGGCGCGCGGTTGACGGTAACCAAAGGCAGCGAAGTGAAGAACGAGATTTTGAAGTTTTACGAAATCCTGATGCAGTTCAACCCGAAACTCTTGGGCGGCAAGCTGCCGGATAACGGGTTCTTCTTGGCTTAAAAGAGGATAGAGGCCGTCTGAAAATAGTGAAGTAGCCATGAAATCTGACTTGTCATTTTCAGACGGCCTATCAGGACATTATCAGCAGCGTAAGTCGGATTCTTGAACCCGACATTTCGGCTAAACGGGGCTGCCGGATACGAGTATCCGACCTACTCTTTTCAGACGACCTATCAGATAATAGTTAGAACAATACACAAAAACCGTCATTCCCGCGCAGGCGGGAATTCAGGATTTGACGTTGCTGCAATTTTAAAACATTCCTGCAATATCGAGGACTGGATTCCCACTTACACGCGAATGACGATGGGTGGTAACCGTGGATTGCTAAAACCAGAAACCGTTGAATTACCTGAAATGTCAGGACATAACCCAACTTATCATTTACTACAATTTTTGTAAATAAACCCCAAATTTTCTGATTATAATTTAAGCTATAAAACTTTACCTTTTACAGCAGATGATAAGGAATAGTTGATGAAATATTTTACCGCAAAAAAAGCATATGCAACCTTATGCTTGTTACCCTTCCTTGCAGCCTGTAATCCACATTTGCAGGCTAATGCCCAAGAGAAACTGCCGAAAGAGCGGTTTACGGCGGATGATGCCGTAGGCAGTTTGGCCGGGATACCGTTGCGTATGTCTAGCTATATTTTCTTATCGTTTCCCGAATATGAAGATACTCCATATGGTCTTTCAAAAGAATGGGAAACTTATAATCCTCCCACCCGTACATTGAAATCTCCTCTTCGTGTATTTTCGATCGGATGGAATATAAAAACGAACGACCTTTACGATTTACGCAATCAGACGATGTACGACTACTCCGACAGTGCAGCGAAGCCGAAAAACCCTTGGATAGATTTCGCATTTAGGGCAGGTAAAATACCTTCGTCAGATTTTTTGGATGAGATGCTGAAAATAAAGTTGCAGTATAAACCCAATCTTCCCGAGCATAGCTTTAAGTCTACAGGAGAAGAACTTTATGGATTGGAGGTGTACAAACAGCTTGAACCTGACACCAATACGAAAACGACTGATACGCTTTTTATCGGCAGGGATAAGAACGGGAACGTAACAACTTATATTTCCTGCTTCGATAATAATAAAAATGAGGCGATTAATCCGCCCTGTAGTCATGATTTTCTATCAGGCAGTAATCCGTATATCAAGTTTACTGCCTCATACAGCAGGTTCTATTTGAAAGACTGGAGGAAAATCGAAAGTCAATCTAAAAAAATATTGGAAGATTTTGCTGATAATGCCAAGCACCCAAAACGTAAACTTTAACTTTTACAATAGAAAAGAAAGAAATTGAAAATGCCTGCAACCATTAGATTAAACGATATTGAGCGCTATCAGAATATGATTAAAACACAAGGCGTAAAGGGAGCTATTCGTGTTTACGAAGAACTTTTGTCCAAAGGTTACGACTATGCAGGTTGGGCAAAAGGCGTTGCCAAAGGCGATACTGTAACGGGCGAAGCCGCCATTCTGTTTATGGAGAAAACATCAGGACGAAAATTCAGTGAAGGCAAGCTGAATGAAATCCGGGTTGATATGGCTCAAGGTTATGTCAATGCATTAATGAAGAAGGTAAACGACGGTAAAGGTCAAACTAATACTGATGTTGATTTTGAAGGTATCCGCAATTTTCACAAGGAAGCGTTCATTAAGCACAAATTGAGCTTGGACAACTGGACGCTTGAAGAGCCTATGCGCCTGCTGGGTAAATATGGACACGGTAAAGCGACGCAGGAAAGAATATGGCGGGATCTTGCCAAGACTCAGGGAGACGGACCGGATGCGATGGCGGCAAGCGTCACGCTATACCTGACCGTTGCTGATTTTGCCAACGGTGCGATTGATGTCGATAAAAACGGCAAGTACTCCCCCAGACCGCAGGCAGTTACGCCTTATTCCCTGCCGATTTACGGATATGAGCACAGTGTCCGTCGCGTTGACGCAGACGACCAAAAGCAAGCATTGGGCTGGCTGAAACACGCAGCACGATGGCGTTCGCTTTTTAAAATAGTTGCCAATGATGCCCAAGATATTACAGATCAAAAAATCGGTTTGGCAGCGGGGAGCCCTACATTTCAAGGAATTCAGACAGAAGCAGACAATACCGCAATGTCCGCTTCGACAAGCAGAGTCCAAACAGCAGAGGAAAGGCTTAAGCACCTGATTGACGGACTGAAGAATGATACAGACAGTTCGTTTGCCTTTCAGATGAGGGAAGAGAACAAAGACGTAATTGAAGCATTTAACAAGGAGCTAGAGGAAAGACTTGAAGTAGTCCGACAATCAGAGAAATCCTCTGAATTTCAACAGGAATTGGTGCAACAGGCACAACAGGAACGCTCTCGCGGAATCAGTTTGTCTTAGGAATATCGGATAGGTCGTCTGAGAAGTAGGCAAATATTTTTCAGACGACCTATCATCCCTACACCATTCCCATCAAACCAACACCCAAACCATGATTAAAACCGACAAAATCCGCAAACCGCAGCCTGCGGTGTTTTACATCATCGACTACCTTTGGA
>ERZ773214.346-NODE-346-length-31554-cov-7.404743_pt1 | contig 31554 bp, 39 predicted proteins | sample MGYA00511238_ERZ773214 | MGnify/ENA primary metagenome ERZ773214 (study PRJEB29015, sample SAMEA2738157) | human oral metagenome | biome: human oral; feature: human-associated habitat; material: saliva | place: China | collected 2259 ... | reverse complement strand
TTTGATAACTTAGCTACAGAGTTTTTCAAAAGATTTCTACTACTATCTAAACCTTTAGACAATCCTTTTATAAAATCTGGCATCCAATCCTCATAGTCTGTAAGCGGTCCTACCTCTGGAACACTAAAGTGTAAATAACTCCAAATTGTCTCGGCTACACCTTTTACTGCATCAACAACCGCACCTATCTTATCCCTAATTCCATTAACAATTCCTGAAATTAAATCACTCCCCCAAGAATAAGCTGAATTTACCAGCCCCCAAATATAATCTACTGCACTTTGAAATCCATTTTGGATTGTTGAACTAATATTTCCTATAATATTTCCCACAGCTGATAACATGTTATTAAATACGCTTTGAACATAGTTATAAGCTGAGTTTACAAGATTAGAGATTGTTGAATAAATATTATTCCAGATATTTGAAACTGTACTAAAAATAGCATCTAAAATATTACTTATAACATTTTTTATATTATTCCAAGAGGTGCTTATAAAATCACTAATTGCTTGTACTATCGTATTTATAGAGTTACTAATATTTTTCCATATAGTAGATAAGAAATCTTTTATACTATTCCAAATTGTACTTGTAGTTTGGAATACAAAATCCCAGTAACTTGTAATGATATTTTTTATTACATCAAGAACTGTTTGAAAAATTGTTTTTATTGTTTCCCAAGTTGTTGATAAGAAATTTTTTATACTTTCCCACACAGTTGTAAAGATAGTTTGAATTGCTGTAAAGGTAGTTGTAAAATATGTTTTTATATTCTCCCAAACTGTAGTCACTACTAAGGTTATACTTTGCCAAAGTTCTGTAAAATAAGTTTTAACACCCTCCCAAGAAGTTGTAAATATAAGACTAATAGCTGTGAGTGTTGTTGAAAAATAGTTTTTTATAACTTCCCATACAACGGTTATAGTAGTACTAATAGCCGTCCATGTTTCTGAAAAGTAAGTTTTTATCCCTTCCCAAAGATTTATAAAAAAGTCTTTTATTTCACTCCAATGATCTTTTAAATAACTACCTATAGATATCAATGTTACAACCGCAGCTATTATAGCGAGTATTGGTACTACCGCACCAGATAAACCAGCCATTACACCACTCATCGCACTAAATGCACCAGAAATTGCTGCAACACCCGTTATTATATTTCCTATTGAACCAATGACTGTACCGATTATTACTAATAGTGGACCTATCGCAGCTACTATAAGTCCAATTATTACGACTATCTGTTTAGCTGTTGGACTTAGACTATTCAACCAAGTTGCTATACCCCCAAGAACTGTAGCTACCCCTTGTAAAATCGGACCTAAAACATCAGAAATTGCTTCTCCTAAACTACCTAATGCTAACTTAGCATTATTACTAGCTACTTTAAATTTATCTATACCGTCCTCTGTTCCTTCAAATGTTTTGTCTACAACATCCCCGTACTCAGACATACTTTTTGATAAATCATCTATAGAAAATCTACCTTCTCTTATAGCCCTAGTCATCTCTGCAGCACCTTTAGTTCCGAAAATCTTAGTCGCAATAGTTAGTGCTTCAGTTTCACTTCCTGCATTTTTTATCGATTCAATTGTTTTCTTAAGAGCTTCATCCATAGAAAGTCCGTCTTTAGTATAGGCTGCAACTGCCTTTCTAAAACCTCTTAGTGCTTGATCTGCATTTACACCATTTGCTTCAAATTGTGCAAGTAAGTTAATACTCTGACCTAGATTTAACCCCATTTCTTTTAGAATTGCTCCGTGTTGCTGAACTCCGTTCATAAGAGTATCAACACTTATTCCTGTATCCTGTGCTTTTTGTGTTATTAATCCTAACACATTGGCAGTTTCTTTAGCGTCAATCCCCCACTGAACCATTATTTTGTTTGTCATTCCTATAGCGGTATTTAGGTCTGTTTCATTTATCTCTGCAAACTTAAGAAATAAAGTAGATAGTTCTTGAAGCTCATCGCCAGTAACTTTAAACCTAGTATTAACCTCACCTACCGCAACACCTACATCACTCATACTAACAGGTAAACTTTTAAAAATATTATCCGCAACATTTTTTAATCCCTCAAAACTTTCTCCAGTTGCTCCAGTTTTTTTGATGATAGTGTCATATCCTTCATCAATTTCACGAAAGGCTAATGTTGCTGCAGCTCCAACTGCTACAATTGGTGCTGTCACATTTTTTGATAGAGTTGTACCTACTGAAGATATCTTCTCTCCAGTTTCTTTGAATTTACCCCCAACTTCTTTAAGTGTAGCTTGCATCAAACTATCAGTGTGTTTTAGTTTTTCAGTGAATTTATCTAGTTCTTGTTCAGTCGCAATAATTTCTCTTTTTAATGCGTCAAATTGCTTTTCTGAAATATCTCCATTTGCGAGTGCAGTTTTAGCTTGTTCCTCAGCTATCCTTAATGTTTCTAACTTTTTCTTAGTTTCTTCTATGGCTGTATTTAAGAGTTCTTGTTTTTGAGTAAGTAATTCGGTATTATGTGGATCGAGTTTCAATAGTCTTTCAACATCTTTAAGTTCTCTTTGAGTTTGCTTAATCTTACCTTCAACTTCACTTAATGCTTGTTTTAATTTAAGAGTATCTCCTCCGATTTCTACAGTAATACCTGCTATTCTACTTGCCATACAATCACCTCCTAAAAATTATCCATATCCTCTTGTGTCGCTATTAATTTATAATCATAACTATCATTATTTTTTTCAATGTACATATCATTTACTAACCCTATTGTTAACTCTGATAAATCATTCATTGAAAGTCCTAATTCAACTGCACGCAGTAAAAAAAGAGCGGTATTTAACGTCCGCTCAGTTTCTTTTGCTTTTTTTTAGATATACTCATAGTTTTAACATTTATACCCCATAATTTTATTAAGTCTGGTAGAAGTTTATATACAGATAAAGTATCAAACTGTTCTAACCATTCACCTACATCATTTGAGATTTTATCATCTGCATGGTAAGCCATAATATATGCGATATTTTCAAATATTTCTAAACTCTCAATATCGATATTTCCTTTATTCTTATTAATCTTATCTAATATAAGTAAGTCTTTATAAATATCACGACTAAACTTCATTCTGTATAGTCTAGGTATAGCTGCTGATGCTTTAAATCTTACTATTTTTCCATCTACATTTATATCTTTAATAACTCCCATTACATTTCTCCTTCATGTGTTGGCATATACACTGTTTGATACCAATTCTTATATGTTTCTTCTGTTGTCTCTTTACCAGTTTTACTCTTCACAAGTCCTTCTTTGATAGGTCTTGCTTTTATTGAAAGTGTTTCTGTTTGCACTTCTCTTGATTCTTCATTTGTTTGACCTTCAATTTTTGGTCGACCTGCTGAACAATTATAAAGTACATGACGTATTTTTTTCTGATCTCCATCAAATTCAAAAAGTAGTGCAAAGTTCTTTGTTTCTGATCCTGAATCTTCAACTAGAACTTTATTTTTATCTTCTCTTTCTTGAAGAATATCCTTTCTGAAACTTTCTGGAATCATCGCAATCTCTAAATCTCCATCATATCCCATATTGTTATTAATTGTGTAATATGATCCTCCATCTGCATAGAAACTTTCTGGTTCTCCATTAGGTTCTAAACTAATTTTTACAGCACCTGGAATTGGTACTGGCTTTTCATAAGTTGTCGTATCACCTTCAGTTAATTTTGCATAATGAACATGAGACAAATTAAATTTCACTTTATTTTCCATACTTAAACCTCCATTTTATAAATTGTTTCATACATTTCTTCACTCGGTATCCATACCTCGTCTTTTGTATAGATTAAAGAATAAGTTTGTAAAAGATCTTCTATCTTTTTTTCTAATTTAAAATCTTTTTTCTCTGTATACATTTCTATAATTAAATTTTTCACACTATAATATAATTTACCATCTGCTTTAAAAGTATTTTCACCGTCATAATAATATATAAGAAATGGTAATCTTGGAGCACTACCTTCTTTAAAATGACTATAAACAAATGGAATTCCTAGCTTATATAACATTTCACATACTTCATTTTTATTCACGATAAATCCCTCTTTATTCTTTCTAATACTTTTTCGCTAATGTCTCTTGTTGCTGGCTCTATATGTGGAATTGCTTTAGTGCGCCCTCCATTTTTCTTCGCATGTCCAAATTCAAGTAAATGTGCTAATTGATATCTATTTTTTGAATGAACTACTGTCTGTATAGAATGTGCTGTTTCTCTTTCTTTTGTCACTTTCCAACTTTTTTCATAATCTCCACTTTTTTTAGGTGATCCTTCTTTTATTTTATCTCTAACTTCATTACTCACCTCAACTACTGCACCTTTTAAACTTTCTTCAGTCAGCTTAGAATATTCCTTTAAACCCTTTGTTATCTCAGCAGCGAGTGAATCAATAGTTGTTCTCTTAGTCATAGCTATTAACTCCCTTAACTCTTAAGAACTTTTTATCTTTACTAAACACATCTACTTCTAATATGTCAAAAAATTTATTGTTATACTTTATTCTATATTCTAACGTATTGAGTTCTTTTAATTCCGACATCTTTCTAACCACAAAAGAAATCACTTCTGAACTTCTATTAACACCGTGTCTTTCTACCTCACTTGAAGTTACCAATTTTAAATTAGACCAACAAGTAAAAAAATCACTCCATGTTTCTAATTGTTGATGCAATTCATCAAATTCTAAAACTACCTTTTGAAAAGTAATTCTAGTATCTAGTTCTACAATATCCATCTTAAAACTCCTCTTTCCTATGATTAAATAGTAACGCTCTAAGAATTAGTGTTAATTCTCTAAAATCAGCATTTTCTCTATGTTCATAAAGATAAGCAACTGTATATAATATTGGTATTTTAAATTCATCAAAATCATGCTCATCACCTAACTCTGAAAAACTACTCACCCTTAGTATTCCTAAGCATAATTTTTTAGCTGTAAACAGAAGTGATAAGATTAACTCATCATCTTCTGTTGTATCAACTCTCAAATAGTTTTTAACTTGTTCAAGTTTTAATTCCATAGTTTATATTATCCTTTGATTGGTAATATCTGAACTGCTTCTGGTAATACTAGCTTACCATCAACTCTTTCTTTAGCTACAAATCCAATCATACCATTACCAGCGAATAATTCTTGGAGTTCCTTAAATGAACGAGCACCTCTATCACCTATGTTATAATATCTAAAATCACCGAAAGCAATTTTATTTTCTGGTGCAAAAGCTGAAGTATACACTGGGTATCCTGCTAATTTATCAGGCTCTCCTAATTGATATGACGGTTGCCAAATATATGCTCCATTATTGTCTTTTAGTTTTCTGATATTAGCTATGATTTTATCGTTTAAAATAAATGCTGCATTTTTTCTATATGGTCGTTTTAAAGCATGAATTAAATTGATAATGTCATCAGATTTTAGTGCATCCACCTCAGTTAAGTGCGTTCCTCCATTAGTTTGTGCAAATATTCCTGTTGGTTTTCCACTACCATCACCATTTAGGAAAGCATCTTCTTCTGCATTCGCTAATGCTTTACCGAATTCTTCTAAGATATAGCTTTCTAAGTCAAACACACTATCATATAATAATTCTTCAGTAACTTTAATAGCTACATGAAGTTTGTGAGCATCTAATAAAACTTGTTTAAATGTTGCTTCTCCAAATTTCAATTCTCCACCTTCTTCAACCCATGCAGCCGCAGGACTTGACGCAGCTATATTAATTTTATGTTTACCGTTTGTTTTTAAAGTGTGAGATAGTTTTCTAATAATGTTTTCTTCTTTTAACGTAGTAACTAATCTACTATCATACTCGTCTGGAACTAAATATCCTCCATCAGTATCTACTTTTTCTTGTAGAATATTTTCAATTTGTCTAAAATTTGATCGTAGGGCTTTTATCATTGCTTTTTTGTGTTGAAGATTTTTTTGAATTTTATCTTCTTTATCAGAGACCATTGGTTTTGAGATTAACGGATCATTTACTGGTTTTGATAATTCTCTTTCCATATTTTCCATCTCTTGTAGTCTCTCTATTTCAAAAGTAAAGTTTTTAACTTTTTCTTCCATCTTGTTATAAGTTTCAACATCTTCTTTTGATAATAGTCCATCACTATCTTTTTTACTCTCAACAAAGGCTTTTGCACCTTCCCACGCTTTAGCACGTTTTTCAATTAATTCTTGTATTTTTTTATTCATAATTCTTACCTCCAGTTTTTTATTAAATCTAATCTATTTATTAACGAATCAGCTTTTATTTTTTCTTCGTTTACGTTTTTAAAAGTTTCTTTAATCTTATTCATCATTGAATTTTGAACTGTCGCTTCTTGATAAAGCATACTAACATTTGGAATCTCAATATCCTGAATCTCATCTCGTTTTAAGATAGAATCAGCAAAACCAAGTTCAACTGCTTTTCTTGCATCCATCCATGTTTCATTGTCCATAAGTTTTGATATTTTATTTCGTGATAATCCTGTTTTTATTTCATAAGCATTAATTATTGATTCTTTCACCTCACTTAACATATCTATAGCTCTTTGCATTTCACTTGTACTACCATATGCAATTGTCATAGGATTATGAATCATAAGCATTGAAACAGGACTCATAATAACTTGTGTTCCTGCCATAGCAACCACACTTGCAGCACTTGCTGCTATCCCATCAATTTTTACCTTAACATTTCCTTTGTGTTCCATTAAGAGATTATAAATTTGTGCGGCTGCAATACAGTCTCCACCGGGTGAATTTATCCATACTGTAATATCTCCACTATGTTTAATTAGTTCTTCTTTAAAAATCTGTGGAGTGACCTCATCATCAAACCACGATTCTTCAGCTATTGTTCCATTTAAAAATAATATGTTCTCTGGTGGTTTGTCATTATTATTTTGTACTGTCTTCCAATTCCAAAATTTCTTCATCTGTGTTTTCCTCCTTATAATCTGTTAATCTCTCTGCATAAGCACCAGCTTTTTTAAGTGGTAACATGTTACCATTGACTAGATATAAGTTTCCTCCTTCCTCATCTGATATCAAATCTAAGTTTTCTAAACTCCTTATATCATTAGCACTCATCCAACCATTCTGACGTGCTGTTGCATATCCATTCATCCTACTTTGATAATCTCCTCTAAGCAGTCCATCAACATTGAATTTTATATAATATTTTTTCTTTTCATCACTTGTAAGTAGTCTCCTAGTCATAGCTTGTTCAAAACGTTTGACCCAAGGATCTAGCGTATATTTAACAAACTCAAGAGATTGTTGTTCAATATTAGAAAAACTAGACTTTTCAAGATCACCTACCATATGTGGTGGAACTCTGAAAATTCTAGCTATCTCATTTATTTGAAATTTTCTTGTTTCTAAAAACTGTGCTTCATTTGGTGCTATTGAAATAGGAGTATATTTCATACCTTCTTCAAGTATCGCAACTTTATGGTTATTCTTACCTGAAAATCCTCTAGCCCAACTTTCTCTCATTGCCTCTGGATTTTTTACTACACCTGGATGTTCAAGTATACCACTTGGTGTCGCTCCATTTGCGAAAAATGCTGCTCCGTATTCTTCAGTTGCAATAGCCATTCCAATCGCATTTTTTGCCATGGCAATTGGACTATAACCAACTAAACCATCAAACCCTAAACCTGGTATATGCAAAATATCACTTGGTGATAATTTAACAGCACCTTTAGTTTTAGAGTTTGCATCTCCTTCGCTTATATGATATTCATAATACAAATTACCAGCTTCATCTCTATCAACTTTCATTCTATCTGGCATTAATGGATAAAGTCCTAATACCTCTCCTTTACCATTTCTTATAATTTGTGCATAAGCATTACCCCATAAAAGCAAATGAGTCATTAGTGTTTCTCTGAAAATAAAACTTGTCATTTCATTATTTGGTTCATCATGAAGTAACGTATATAACATGTGTTCTGTCGCTTTTTTTGTACTAGTATCAGTTACCTCATACACATGTAAAGGTAGACTAGCTAATGTTTCAGAAAGTATCCTTACACAACTATATACCGCCGTCATCTGCATAGCGCTTCTTTCTGTTACTCTATTTCCACTAGAACTTCCACCCATAAAAAAACTATATGAACTTCCATTTAATCTATTTTTAGGATTGTCTCTAGATTTAAATAATTTCATAAAATAATTCATACATACCTCCTAAATAAATAACAAGCCTCTATCATCATAAACACTTTCAGTATTTTGATTTCCACATCTTATCGCACGATCTAGTGCCATAATTGTTGCGATTGCTCCATCGATTTTCTCTGTTGATTTTTCTTTATCCGCCTTAATATTTCCTGCTGGATCACGTCTTATAAAAATATTATCCATATTCCATCTGAGTACTGGATTACCTCCGTGGGCTAGTTTTTGTTCAAGAACTAGTTTCATAAGTTCTTTGGTCGGAGGGCTCATATCTTTAAATCCTTGTCCGAATGGTACTACTGTAAAACCCATCCCTTCTAAATTTTGAACCATTTGAACAGCACCCCATCTGTCAAATGCAATTTCTCGGATATTATACTTTTCTCCGAGTTTTTCAATAAATTGCTCGATATATCCATAATGAACTACGTTACCCTCTGTAGTTTGTATATAACCTTGCTTATTCCAAAGATCATAAGGTACATGGTCACGTCTTACTCTAAGTTCTAACGTATCTTCTGGTATCCAAAAATATGGTAGAACTATAAACTTGTCTTCTTCATCCAAGGGTGGAAATACCAAAGTAAAAGCAGTTATATCTGTTGTAGATGATAGATCCAAACCTCCGTAACATATCCTACCTAATAACTCTTCTTCATCAACATTAAAATTACAACTATCCCATCTATCCATAGGCATCCAGCGTACTGATTGTTTCACCCACTGATTAAGTCTTAATTGTCTAAATGCATTTTCTTCTCCTGGATTTTGTTTTGCAGACTCACAAGCAGCTTTAACTTTATCTAACCCAACAGTTACTCCTAGTGAGGGATTAGCTTTTTTCCACACTTTAGGATCAGTCCAATCATCATTTTCATCTGCACCATAAATTACTGGATAAAATGTTGGGTCTATTTTTCTACCTTCAAGTATATCTTTTGCTTTTTGATGAGTTTCATAACAAATACTATTTGTATCTGTACCAGCAGTTGTAATTAAAAAATATAGTGGCTGCGTTCTAGCATCTCCACTACCTTTTGTCATAACATCGAATAACTTTCTATTTGGCTGAGTATGCAACTCATCAAAGACTACTCCATGTATATTGAATCCATGTTTTGAATATGCTTCTGCAGATAACACTTGATAAAAACTATTAGTAGGTAAATACACTATCCTTTTTTGCGAAGCTAAAATCTTTACTCTACGATTTAAAGCTGGACACATTCTAACCATATCAGCTGCAACATCAAATACAATGGTAGCCTGTTGTCTATCCGCTGCACATCCATAAACTTCAGCACGTTCTTCTCCGTCCCCACAACAAAGAAGAAGTGCAATAGCAGCTGCAAGTTCGCTCTTACCCATCTTTTTAGGGATTTCGATATAAGCTGTATTAAATTGTCTATATCCATTTGGTTTTATAATTCCAAATAAATCTCTTATAATTTCTTCTTGCCACGGTAATAATTCAAATTTCTTTCCTGCCCATGTTCCTTTAGTATGACTTAAACATTGAATAAAATTTACCGCATAATCTGCACGTTCCTCACTATATACTGATGTTTTAGATTTAAACTTAGTAGGTTTATATTTCTTTTTTCTTCCCATAATCTCCTCCTCATCTGAGCATAAAAAATAGACCTTTCGGTCTACTTTCTTTTTATTCTTTTAGCAGTTTTTCATCGCCCATTCAATCGCATTCCCTGTGTCTTCAAAAGTTGATTTTGAAATTTTGTTTAATTCTAATTTTTTAAAAGTATGGTTTCTTTTTACTTCTCCCTCTTGATATTTGATTTTGTAAATAGCTCCTACACACTCATTTTTCCAATTTGTAATTCCTATTAGAACGTTGTCTCCAAATTTTAAAAATACACTTTTGCTTGATAAGAATCCTTTTTCCTCTAATTCCTCCATTGTTGTTTCTTTAAAAAATTTAATTCCGTTTTGTTCTTTGATGTTGTTCATTGTCTTTATCTCCTTTGTTTTCGTTACTATATATATCACTCTAAAAGGCTATAAAGTCAAGCTTTTATCAAGATATTTACTTAATACTTTTAGCTATTTGTTTTAACAAACTTCTAACTCTTTTGCTAATTCTTCTATTGGAAGCACTCTTGATTCTACCAAATTAATTATTTCTAATTCATCATCCGTTGGATTATTTTCAGAAAATATTAGTATTTCATTAACCCAATATCTTGCACTTGCTAATCCGTCTTTAGTTATTGAAAATAAATTAATTGCTGATGTTCTTCTTCCATGTTTAAAATTATATCTTGATTGTTCAATATATTTATTTAATCTTTTTACTTCCAGTAGTACTTGTTCTCTTGCTTGTTTTCTTAGTTTCTCATTTTTAATTTCAGTCATCTTAGTAATCTCCTTTTTTGTTACTACATATATCACTCTAAAAGGCTATAAAGTCAAGCTTTTATGGTAATATTAATTCAGTATAGTTAATGTTTAAAGGAAAAAACATAAATTTTAACACTAGATAATGACCTAGAATTAAAATACTCTCCAAAAATAATGTATTTTGGAGAGTATTTAACTTTATTTTTCTTCTGGTATAACTCCCATAAGTTTTAGAAATCTTTCCCATTCAAACAACATTTGCAGAGCATAAATTAGCATAAATAAATATACCATTTTGGTCAACAGGAACTCATTGTAATCCCAAAAGAAAAATCTTAAAAATATTGTTAAAATAATTGATACTGAGCATATCTTAAAATGCTTAACACTAGATACCTTCACATTAAGAAATATCATTATTATAGGAATCAAGCTATAGCTTATTACATAATCTAAATATGTCATCCTCTACTGACCTCTTATATGAGATAATGTATATGAAGTAGTCCAGTATCCACTATTTCCTGAATAATTTGAACCTGCTGGTGGTGTTTTAACAAATTGTTGTCCTGCTGGTCTATAATAAGCTATTATCCCATTACTTAAATCCAAATTACTAGATAACATTCTTCCTACCAAAGAAGATCCAAACATATATCTTCCTCCTTTAAAAGAATCTGCTATCCTAGCTAATCTAGGTACTTTTGCTATAACTTTACCTATACCAACAGTTCCTACTGTTAAAATCACATCAACTACAAATCCTGACATATACTCATCTTTGGCTCCATCCCAAAAGTATACAGTTTTATTAGCTCCCCAATATCCTCTAGAGTATGACTTCATTCTAATTTCATTATATTGAGCTTCTGTAATATTTAATTCCCCTTTTTTATACGATTCATCGAAAGCTTTAAATAATTCTTGATCACTATATGTTACTACTGATTTTATAGGCGTCCTATTTTTCGCAGCTTGTACTATATTATTTTGATTGATTATTTCTCCAAAAGGCGTAGTTAATAAAGTAGCCGTTAAAATACCTGCAAAAACTTGTCTTTTTTTCATAAAAATATACCTCCGATTATAAAAATATAATAATGAAGCATATGTTTGCAACCATATACTTTTATGTAAAACGAGCACTCTTTTCTTTACAACTACAATATATCATATATTTTATGTGAACACAATAAGAAACTACATTGAAAACGATGAAAATACGTTTTCTAAAATATATCTCAATTATGTGGTATAATAGAAGGGTTAGCGCAATCAAAATTCCCATTAATTTACTAGTATTACTCTGTTATTTGGAATTTATCCTCTTCGGGAATTAAAGATAAAGTTGAACCATTATCCCATTTTACAAGAATCATACCAATATCATCAACCCCTAATACTGTTCCAAAAGTCCCACTTGGAGGTGCTTGAATATCATCCATTGAAATTAGTTTAAGCCTTGTGTTTTTTGGGAATTTCTCCTTTAATCTTATAATTTTTCTTTTTAAATCATCCATAATTATTTACCTGATAGGTCTTTTGCTAATTTATATAAAACTATTTTCATTGACTCTACTACACAAATCACTTCAAATTCTTCTTGAGTTGGATCATCATTTGAAAGTTTCCATAGTAGTTCACGATAGTAATTTGCAGATTCTAGAGCATCTTTTGCAATATCATAACGTTCAATAGCAAGTCCTATCTTCCCTTCTCCTAAAAATTTTCTAGCTCCACTTATATACTTTTTGGTTCTGTCTACTTGATGTAAGGCTTGTTCTTTTGCTTCTAATCTTTCTGTTACATTTAACATTTTAAATCCTCCTTAGAATTCCTTACACTATATATCACTCTAAATACTTTAAATAGCAAGTCTTATTTTAAAATAATTCATCAATTATTTTATATTCTTCTTCGAGTCTTATTATTTCCTGTTTCAAACAATCTCGTTTAAAAGCATTTCTACAAGATTTAAATTGTCTTCTTAGAACTTCTAATTGAGTTCTTCTACTTGATAGAATTTCTATTCCATTACCATGTTTTGCTTCTTCATAATCTTTTTCAAATCTTGTTTTCATATACTTAATCTCCTTTGTTTTTATACTATATATATATATATATCACTCTAAACATCATATTTATCAAGTATTATTCGCTATTTTCTAAGTATTTCTTCACTCCACTAAAAATATATAATACGCATGGTAGAGCTACTCCGTTCCCCCACATCTTATATTGTGCTGCATCCGAATAAGGATTTTTTAACCATGTTCTTATATTATTATCAGTTTTTTGTTTTTTTCCATTTTTTATCTTTCTATTTGTTTCGAATACTTCTCTCCAAAAATTTAGATCTTTATCTGTAGGATTGAGTAGCTCTAACCTTTCACACCAATAATCTGGGAAACCTTGCAATCTACTACATTCAAGAGGAGTAATTCTTCGAACAGAATATTTATCATTTATAATAGGAGGATCTTTATAATCAGTTGCGACTAATGTTGATACCTTATCCTTTATAGCTTTTGTATGATGATAATTTTTGCTAGTTGAATATATAGAAACTATTGCTACCCCACCTTGATTTGCATTCGGATTATTTCCTCCTGTGTCCAAAGTTCTTGATGTAGCCGTTTCATACACTTTGTATCTACTATTCTTAGTATTTAAACTTGTAAATCTCACATCATAATTTGCAATATTTTCAACTACAAAAGGTTGATTATTTCCACCTGTTCCTAAACTACTTGATAAAGTTGGTGTAATATCTAGTGGGCCTTTAAATCTACTATCTTGTCCATGATTTTCAAAAACAAGTGGTGGATGGTTACTTTGGGCTCTTAGAGTTCCTGTTTTATTTAATGTAACATCTAGCCTTTCTCCACCTTGATCCATTAAACAGTACTTTGATATTTCAGTGCATTCTCCAATAACTCCGGCAATTTCTTGTTTCTTATCTGAGCACGATTCAAAATACCTTGGCAGGCTTTCTTCGTTAAATAATATTTCTCTTGCACCTTCTCCTGTAAAATCTGCGACAAGAAAGATTCTCTTACGTCTTTGGGGGACTCCGAAATATTGTGCGTCCAAGACTCTCCATGCAATACTAAATGTTCCTCCCATAACACATCCTGCATTTTTCCATTTTGAAGATTTAGGAATTGATATGTTTTTACATTTGATTTTTGAGATTTGTTCAAGTACTTGTCTAAAGTCTTCTCCTTTTGAACTTGAGAAAGCTCCACAGACATTTTCCCATATGATAATTCTTGGATATTTTTCATTTGTATTCTCCCTCATTTCTTTAATAACTCTTATTGCTTCATAAAATAAATTTGATTTACTTCCACTTAGTCCATCTCTTTGTCCTGCGATTGATAAATCTTGGCATGGACTACCGAACGTTATAACATCAACTGGATCTATATTTCCACCTTTAATATTATTAATATCTCCTAAATGAACTAAGTTAGGAAAATTCTTCTTTGTCACAAGAATTGGAAATGGTTCTACTTCACTCGCCCAAACTGCTTTCATTCCTAGAATCGTAGCACCTAATTCAAACCCCCCGGATCCTGAAAATAGACTACCTACTGTTAATTGACTCATCTATTTTCACCTCAGCATATGGAATCTTTTCTCCGTTTCTTTCTACATATATGTCATCAGAAGTTCCAGTTAATTCAATATATCTTTTCACAGCAACATCAACAAATTTAGCTTCTAATTCTATTCCATAGCATATTCTTCCACTCTGTTCACAGGCTATTAAAGTAGATGCTGATCCTAAAAATGCATCTAGTACTAATCCATTAGTTTGTGTACATTGCTTTATTAAATATACAATCAACGGAACAGGTTTACTTGATGGATGTCCATGCCCATCTTCTTTTGAATTAGTAATACTATCAAATTCAAACACCGCTTTTTGTTTTTGATCTCCGTACCAGATATGTTTTCCATCTTTTCTCCAACCCCAAATAATAGGTTCCATGTTGAATTTCCAGTCTGTTCTCATAAGTGGTGCTCTTGGTTTTTTCCATATCAGACCAGCACCAACTTTAAATCCAGCATCTTCATATGCATCATAAAATATACGTGCTTTCATGGTTGCATAAAAGATATAAATGGATGCATCTTTAGCCATCGAGTTTTTACAATTACTAAAAGCTAATAGTAAAAATTCATACCCTTCTTTATCATCTAAATTATCATTTTTTATTTTTCCAGAAGTACTCTCAAGATTTACTAAATAAGGTGGATCAGTACATACTAAATTTACTTTAGTTTCTCCTAATAGTTTTAGATACGTTTCTTCTTTAGTAGAATCTCCACATATTACTTTGTGTCTACCTATATGCCATATATCTCCTTCTTTTGTTATGCATGGCTTTTTCAACTCTGCTTCTATATCAAAATCATCGTCTTCTCCTTCAAGACCTTCATCGAATATTTTTGATAATTCTTTTTCATCAAATCCAAGTACATCAAGGTCAAAATCAGCACCCTGTAAATCTGATAATTCGATAGCTAGAAGTTCTTCATTCCAACCTCCTCCAAGTGCGAGTTGGTTGTCCGCAATAACGTATGCTTTTCTTTGTGCGGGTGTTAGATAGTTTTCCTTGATACAAGGTACTTTATCCATTCCAAGTTTCTTCGCAGCCATTAATCTACAATGCCCTGCAGTTATTACATTTTCTTCTGAAATTAATATAGGATTTAAGAATCCGAATTCCTTTATTGAAGCCATCACTTTTGATATTTGCTCATCTGAGTGTGTCCTTGCATTATTGATATATGGTATTAATTCATCAACATTTCTTAATTCATATTCTAATAGTTTATTCTTCATCTCTATACCTCATTAAAAAAGACCCCACTCAGCGAATTTTTCAAATCCACCTAAGGAGTCTATATATTCTTTTGCAATTCTAACAATTTCTTCGTAAGGCATATCGCCAATATTTTCATCTCCAATTGCACAGCTAAATTCTACTGGACTTTGAAGTTGTTGTGCTCTTAAGAACGCATATATATTTACCGATACATCAGCTTTACTTAAATCTTTACCATGAAGACCTCCACCTGTCACAGAATCAGCCATATCGCTACCAAGTTTTCTATTAGTAGCTCCTGTATCAACATCCGTTCCTCCAGTCCAATTTCCTAAAGGATTGATTGTAGCATTTGGATACAATTTTTTAAGTACTTTCGTTTTTACATTACTTTGACAAATTATCAACTTATCTCCATCAAGTATGTATTTTCCATCATAAGGGTACTGTGAATAAATATTTCTAGCTATTCTTGATAGTTCTTTTTGTTCTTTTGTAATAGGCATACCTTTGAATATACCATTATCTCCACATCGTATTTTATCATTTTGATTTTTATTTAATTTTTTATCCTGCGATACAATATTAACATCAGGATGAACTACTCCAGCTATTCTTCGAATTATTCTATGAATACTTTTTTTCTCAAAATCAACTGATGTTTCTATTATGACATGACATTTTCCATGACCTATCAGCACTTCTACAGCTACCTTAGGTTCTTTTTCAAGTTTGTATGCCAAATCTACAATTGCTCCAGCGATTCTATCCGCAATTTTATCTGGATGTTTTGGGTTTACTTTTTCTATCATTTTTAATCTCCATTCTTATAAATTTTTTCTTGAATTTAGTAGTTTTTCCATCAAATCATTTTGAGGTACTACTCCATCAAATTCAGTTTTACAATTCTCTTTTACGATTTGATATATTTCATTCCATAGCCTTACAGCTTGATTCATATAATTTATTCCTATATTTATAAACGGTGATGGAATTGGTTTTCCAGTGGTTGGGTGTTTAGATAAAAATCCTAGCTTACTAGTCATATCTTCACACTGTAACCATCTTGCACTACTCATAGCATATCTTTCAATGAGAGGCTTTGGAACATGATTTCCCATGCTTAGGCTATCCAACCATTTCCACGTTTCTTCATAAATTTCTTTAGCTTGTAATACACTACCATCTTTTTGTGTTGATGATAATACTTCATGTGGTTCAGGCATTTTTACACCTTCAAGATCAGGAATATCTAATACTTCTAGTGTTCTTCCTCCAGGATTTCCATTAAGTGCTTTTTCTACAACTGATTTTTTCTTTCGTCCTGCACCTATTCTTTTACCACCACGTCCGCCAATATTATTCGATTTAGTCGGCATTTAAAGTGTCTCCTTCCCTTATTTTATTTTTTACTAAACTCGCTTATCTCAAGCTTTTCCCTATTACCCTTTTGAATTCGCACTTTTTGTGCATCTTTGCCCACACCCGTTATGTTTTCATTTTCTTTTCAGAGATTTTCAATCCCCCTTCCAGAAAATTTTTCACAAAAATTATTTTTGTTTAACTTTTTTTCTCCAGCGACTTCCATCTCTCGCATGAATTTTAGCGTGACAACTTTTACAAAGGGATATTAAATTACTCTTATTATGTGTTCCACCTTTGGATAAAGGTAACTTATGATGAACCTCTTGTACTTCTCTCATCAATCCATCTGAAAAACATAGTTCACAATAAGGATGTTCTCTAACATAACTAGCTCGAACTTTTCTCCACGTTGATCCGTATTTTTTCCTTGTTTCAGGATTTCTATCTTGCATCTCATATCTTTTATTTTCTAGTCTTTCATGTTCATCACAAAACTGTTTATCTGTTAACCTTGGACAGTTTGGATATGAGCATGGTCTCTTAGGTTTTCTCGGCATTACTTTCTCCTATCTTTAGCATAATAAAAACCCTGTAGAAAGATCTACAAGGTTCTTTTATCATTATTAATAAATTTTTATCCATTACGATAAATTTCTATTTTTATCATTATTGATAAATTTTTATCCATTACAATAAATTCTTCTTTTTATCATTATTGATAAATATTTAGTCATTACAATAAATTCTTCTTTTTATCATCATTGATAAATATTTAGTCATTACGATAAATTCTTCTTTTTATCATTATTGATAAATTTTTAGTCATTACGATAAATCACAATAGAAAACCTCATAGATTTCTCTACAAGGTTTATTTTCTATTTTCCACATTTTAATTATATCAGAAAAGTATACTCTCATTCACTATCATTTCCTATCATCTTTTAAAATTTCTTCAATTTTTTTCAACGCCTCCGTTCTTTTTCTATACACCTGCTGTATACTATACTTCATTTCAACGGCAATTTTCTCTCAAGACAAAAATGATAAATATCTGTTTTCTAGAAGTGTACGATACTCTGAGTTCTCAACTTTTTTTATTATTGTCATTATCTCTTTTTTTAAATCTACAAGTACATCAATATCACTATTAATTTCTTCTTGTAGTGTTATAATTTTTAAAATCGTATCCTCCATTTTTGATGTTCCATTATTTTTATTACCGGGCATATCAGTTAAGGTTGCAGTACATTTTGTAGCCAACGCACTCAATGATTCTATTTGACTAAGCTTTGAATTAATCTGTGTATCTAAATGTCTAGCTTGATTTAGATATTCTTCCGTTCTCATACTTTATCCTCCTATTCTAGCTTTTACTGCTTTCATCAATGCTTCTTGGGTTTTATCTTTTCTTTTTAAACTTTTCATAATATCTTCGTCAATAGTATTTTTTGTAATTAAATGATGAATCACTACCGTATTTTTTTGTCCTTGCCTATAAAGTCTAGCATTAGTTTGTTGATATAATTCAAGAGACCATGTAAGACTAAACCATACTAGTGTAGATCCTCCACTTTGTAAATTCAATCCATGTCCTGCACTTGCTGGGTGTATTAATGCTAGATTAATCATTCCCATATTCCATTGTTTTATATCATCTACAGTTTTAATCTCTTTTACTTTAAATCGTTTTTCAATCCTTTCTTTATCTGCCTTAAACCAATAAGCAACAAGTACAAGTTTCCCATTTGCACTCTCAATTATTTCTTCAAGTTTATCTAACTTTTTATTATGAACTTCATAGAATTTTTTATCTTCATCGTAGATTGAACCATTAGCTAATTGAATAAGTTTATTTGAAAGGCTTGCTGCATTTATAGCATCTATTTCTTTTTCTTGAATTGTCATTACCATTTCTTTTTTAAACTTTTTATATTTAATCTGATCTTCTTCATCAAGATTTATTTCAATGTCATTTAGTATCAACTCTGGCATTTTTAAGTACTCTGTAGACTTCATTGAAATTGTCATATCTGCGAGTCTACGATATATTCTTTCCTCAGCGTTTGGCTGTGGTTTATAAGAAAATATTACCGCGCCATTCCTTTTGTCTGGTAGAAAGTACTCGTTCCTATAATGCGTTATATAGCGACCAAGCCTTTCTCCTAAATCTAGCACTCTAAACTCTGCCCATAAATCCATTAATCCATTACTACTTGGTGTCCCAGTAAGACCTACCACTCTTTCAAAGTAAGGTCTTATTTTTAATAAACTTTTAAATCGTTTTGAAGTATGTGATTTAAATGAACTGAGTTCATCAATAATTAGCATATCAAAGTTAAAATCTATTCCACTTTTAGTTACTAACCAATCTACATTTTCACGGTTAATGATATAAATATCTGACTTTTGTTTCAAAGCTTTTAGTCTTTCTTTTTCATCTCCAACAGCAATTGAATATCTTAAGAGGTTAAGATGATCCCATTTTTCTATTTCATCTTTCCACGTTGATTGTGCTACTCTTAACGGGGCTATAATTAGTACTTTACTAATTTCAAAACTATCATACATGAGTTCGTTTATAGCTGTGAGTGTTATTATAGTTTTACCTAAACCACAGTCAAGGAACAAAGCAGATACCTTATGTGCTAAAATAAAATCTTTGGCATAATTTTGATAATTATGTGCTACATATCTCATCTAAGATTTCTCCTATCTTCTCTTTTTCATCAAGTGTGTATACTTTAAACCCTAACCTCCTTAATTGTTTCATTCTTAATTCTTGAAGTGGTCTTGGTTTCTTACCTTTTTGCTTAACCTCAACGAAACCAACAGTACCATTTTTCATCAATATTATTCTGTCTGGAATTCCTGTCATACTTTGACTATTAAATTTCAAGCATAAACCATCTCTTCTATTAACTTCTTTTACTAAATGTCGTTCTATTAGGCTTTCTAGCATATTTCCTCCTAATATGACACCCTTTGATAGTCATTTTCCTATATTATATATATACTATTTTTTTATTATTATAGAAAGGTTATATATATGACTATCAAAGGGTGTCATAACTTTGATATAATAAGTTTTTCATGATTTTTATGACAGTCATTTTCATACCTTTTTTCTTTTTATTAATTTCACACATTTTGCAATAAGTATTGAAATTGACCGTCATCGACCGTTATAAAATAATAAAATCAGATTTTAATTTTAAACCATATATGAAAGAACCACTCATATTTTTTTTCTTTTTATAACCTTCACTTAAAAGTGCATTATAAAAATCAGTCGTACTTCTTATAAACGCACCTGTTCTCATACAAAACGCTCGGTATTCAGAATATAATTGTCCACTTTTTTCAGTATAACTGATGTCAATTTCACAGCATTCTTCTAAAAATTCTCCTAGCCAGTTATTATCCTCTTTGTATTTTTTAATAGCATCTTTTACTACTTTTGGTTTTTCTAGCTTAAAGTTAGCTTCGATTACTTCTTTTGATCCAGTAAGTATCCATTCTAAAATTGCACCTCCTGCATTTTCATAAAGGTAATCAGCATAGTTTTTGATATCACCTTTACCTTTAATCTGTGCGTTAAAAGGAATTACAATAAGTCTTCTCCATGTTCCATTATCTATTGCACCTACTTTTGGCAAATGATTAGTATAAAGAACCAGAGTATGCGAAGGAACATAACTAAATGGTGATTTGAATTTTTTCTCAGCGAAAATTTCATCTGTCGAGCAGAGTTGTTTTACGTTTGATGTGTTCATTCTCATTCCCTCTTCAAGTTCAGCTGCAATAAGAAGTCGTTTCCCTTTTGCCTCTGCTAGTTCAGGTTTTACATTTCTTCTACATCCCACGGTTAGCATGTCTGCAGATATATTCCCACTATAACTGCCAAGAACCCTCGCTACTACATTCCAAAATGTACTTTTACCATTACTTCCCTCACCATAAGCAATAATTAACGCTTCGACATAAACCTTTCCAACAACAGCTAAACCTACTATTTTTTGAACATATTTTATGAGCTCCTCATCACTTAAAAAGAATGTCCTTAGTGCCTCTTCCCATAATTTCTTACCATTACTTGATGGATCAATACTCGTTTGTTTGCTTATGAAATCATTGTAGTCATGCTCTTTTGAAAGACCTGTTTTTAGATTATAAGTTTTACTTGGTGTATTTAATAAAAACTCATCTCTATCAAGTGAAGTAGGCTCTATTTGAATTAAAGGACGCACTTCTTTTAATGTAGACCAGATATTTTTACTATCACGTCTTTTAATAGCATACTTCTCATAAGCTAAAGCTTGTTCATACTTTTCAACTATTCTTCTTTGGTTATCATCCAAGTTTTCTTTAACTTTCTTCATCCCTAAACTTGTTATCATCGGCATAACTCCTGCGTCAGTTAATTGTTTTAGACATAGATTTATCTCAGCATGAGCTTCTTTTAATTGTAGTTCAGTTAGTTCATGTGCTACAGCCTGTGCGTTTGGTACAGACTCCTCCCAGTAGCTTCCGTTATAAACTAAATAGTCGGTTGCTGGAGAGTATTTTATTCTGTCTTGAAACTCTCTAGAAAGAACTATAGCTTGACCTACATCTGAATAATCTGTAGGTTTAAATTTAAATTCCTGATTGTAATCTTCAGGTTTAATATACCCTTCTTGACTAGCAATTTTCTTTCCGAACTTAGTTGCACTATACCAGATGGAGTTAAGTTCGCTGTCATCTAAAGGTGGTGCGCATTTAGATGCTTGTTCTAAATACATCAAATAACTTTCTTCAGTTGCTCCATATCGTTTTATAATCTTTCCAGCCAAATGACTCATAGTAGAATTACGACTACCCTGTTCGATTACTGGTGTATGCTCCTTTAATTCTAAAAGCGTAAAAGCATCTGCAACTCCAAGTATTTCATCTAGATTCTTTTCACCTGCAAACCAAATAACTTCATCAGTAATATTTCCGAAAATAAATCTTGAACAATCCAAAGCATTTTTATCAAAAAAGTTATATTTCTCATACACTTGTTTCTTAAAAATTTCACACTCATCTGATGTCAAAAATAACCTATGTGGGATATAAACATGATGTCTAGGTCGAGCTACTTTCCCATTCTTTTCTTTATTATCATTTCGACTAGGAACTACAACGTGACTCGCTCCTTCAAGCAAATACTCATAATCTTCTGGATAAATCCAATCATTTGGATTATCACTATGTTCATTATCACAATCAAAAACATCACAATCACACTCCAAGAAATTATCTTTATTTCGATAATTATTTTTAAAATTAGCACATACGTGATCAAAACATACTACCTCTTTTAATTGTTCTATATTTTCAATTAAACACTTAATATCATAAATACAATTCTTAGCGTTACTTTGAACGTTTGATCTATGAATAGTTAACCTCATATTACTTTACCTCCGTAAAATACTTTATAGTTTTATGATGCTTTTTCGCTACATCAATTTCTACTTTCATACCTTCTGTGATATTGTCACCTAAAACCCAAATTTCACTGCATTTTCCAAGTAGAATGATATCCGCAAACATAGCATTTTTCCTATCTACTTCATTTGAGTCATCCATAAATGGAAATAACACATGAGGTATTATTGGAATATTACCTTCCATATAAGCAAGTCTTCCTAGCTTTATAGCCTTTTTAGTATTCGCTTCTATATTTCCTCTGTATGGAGCGCAAATATAGACCAAAGGTTTATAAGCATCTTTCTTTTCTTCTTTAATTTTCCTTTGACTCTTACTCATTGATTTTTTCCTCCCATTTTTGTTTGTACCACTCTAAATGTCGCTTCCTATCTTCATAGTTAGGAAAAGCAACCAAAAGTCCGATATCTACCTTTTGTAATTTTTCAATCAAGTTAATTTGAACCTCTGTTAAATAAGGACGAATACTAGTCCCTTTTTCAAGATTATTCTCTAAACGGAATTGTTTAGCAGACTTTCCTAAAACAATACGATTAATCATGTCACATTCATTACTAAAATGATACGGTTTGGGCTTTTCATGTAGCAATTTGATATTTTCAGTTAATAAAGGAAATTCAGTTCTTGCTTTTACTAAAGACTTAATAAGTTCTTCCATTTCATTAAAACGTCTAATATATAATTCTTTAAATCTTAATGCTTTTTTCCCTGTGTACCCCATTACCAAGATAGTAAAACCGTCACGTGTTAAATAATAACAAGGTCGTTTTTGATTTTGCTTATCTTTATATGACCCCAGCGCAAAATTGCGCTCAGCAAATTCTTTACTCAACCCAGAATTGGGAGCTGCTATATTTCGAATATCTCTTAAAACTTCTTTATGATTTTTCTCGAAAAACTCTGCCACATACAAGCTGTCAACTCGTACAATATCCTTTTTATCTGCAAATAAACCATATTCATTTTTTGGTATTAGTTCCTTCATATTGAACTACCTCCTGTAATTATATTAATGAGGAATATCGCTATCCCTCTATATCACAGGCAACAAAAAAGAGTGAGAATTTAACCTCTCACTCAATTTTTTAATCTTTCATATAAAACTCACACGTATATCCATCTGCAGTAAGTATCAATCCCTTTGCCCAATAAGGGACTCGACTCATAGTTTCACATATATCTTCTAACTTTGTATTCTCAGACGCCTCTATAATTATTTCATCATGAACATGGGCTACGATATTATAAACACTTAAATTTTGTAAAGAAAACATCAGTATATCTCTTGAAATGGCCTGTACTATATTCTCTACAAACTTAGGTCCGTAACTCTCTATTCTCTCCCACTTTTTAGCTACACCTACTCCTTCATAAGTGACTGATTCACCTCCAAATTTATTAATTTCAATTTTTGGTTTAATATATGTTAGTTTTCTTCCACTTGGTAGTGTTATTCTAAGTAATCCACTCCTACATTCAAACTCTATTCCATGCGTTCTAGTCAAACCTTTCATAACTATCGCATCTTTTATAGCTTTATCTACTGCCCACCAAAGTGCTACTATATTCTGATTTGCTTCTCGCCATGATAAAACAAGTGGCTTTAATTCATCTTCTTTAAGTCCCATTTCTAGAGCACCCATTGCAGTTAGTGCTCCTACTGATCCGCCGTAACCACATGCTAACTCTGCTATCTTACCTTTTTGTCTTAACTCTCCATTTATGCCATGTTTAACAACAGGAACACCAAACATTTGTGAAGCTGACATACAATAAATATCCCCACCTTTTTTAAACAGTTCCTCTCGCCAAGTTTCTCCCGCAAGCCATGCGATTACTCTTGCTTCTATTGATGAAAAATCAGCTACATAAAACTTCATATTTTCTTTTGGAACAAAAGCTGTTCTTATAAGTTGCGAAAGAATATCTGGTACATTATCGTATAATAATTCAAGAATATCTCCATCTCTATTTTTTATTATTGATCTAACCTCAAAGAGTTCTTTCATAGTATTCCTTGGTAGATTTTGCAATTGTACATTACGCCCAGAAAATCTCCCGGTCCTATTAGCACCTAAAAATTGAAACATTCCTCTACATCTATTATCCTCACAAGCTACATCTTTCATAGCTTGATATTTCTTTATAGATGATTTTGATAACTGCATTCTCAAAGCTAACGCTTTTGATACTTCTCCTTTGGTAACCTTAACAAGTTCTTTAACTGATTTTTTATCTAAACTTTCAGTTTCAACACTTTGTTCACTCAACCAACCTTTTAGCTGAACTACTGAGTTTGGATTTTCTAACTCAGTCAAAATTTGTAATTCACTCATTAACTTCGTTCTTACTTTGTCATCTAAAGCTATCACTCTGTTTACAAAATCTAAGTCTACTTTAATTCCTCTATCATTAATTTCTTGGTCTAAATTATACTCTTCCCATATAAAATCGGGTACTGGAAACTTCATAAGTTTACATTGTATTTCTTTTTCTGTATCAACATCACGAATATTATAGGTTTTAAAAGCCTCCCATTTTATTTTATCGTGATATGGAAAGTTTCTATTTCTAAATCCATTTGATTTCGTTGGTGTACAAGGTACACAAAAATATTTTATCAGATCTTTACCTTCAATTAATTTTTGCTTTTCAAGTCCTAATACTTTTCCTACACCTTCAAGAGAAAATGGCAACCCCATATATGCACTCCATATCATTGTACATCTCCAGCTTTTTGGATTTAAATATGTTCCTTTAGTGAGTTTTAAAAATCTCGATAAACAAATTCGTTCAAACTGTGCATTAAATGCCCACTTAATAACATTATCATCTAATAACGCTTGTATTATCTCTTCAGATAATTCTTCTCCATTTGCTATATCAACTATCTCAGTTTTACCTCCATCTATAGAATATGCAAAGAGGAGGACTTCAAAGTCCTCACTCTCTACATATTTATATACCCCAGACTTTGATATATTGATACTAGAGAATGTTTCAATATCAATATTTATAGTCTTCATTTTCTTAATTTCTCCCTTATGTTTACATACAAGTCTACTAACTCTGTTATTATAAACTCACCAACATAGGTCGCAGCAAGTAAAACAATTAATAGATTAAGTATATCTGAAATATTCATTCTTTCATCCTCCTAAGCTAAGAATTCTTCATCTTCTTCAGTTGTAAAATCATCACTTGCACTACTACGTCCACCTAGAGGTTCACCATCTCGAAGTTTTTGAATATTTCCTAGCCCACAAGCAATTCCCTTATTTCCATTTGAATTAAATGCATAAAAGTTAAGTGATACTCTACCATAGCAACCGCTATAAACTTCTGAGCGATCTAATATTGGTTGCACATTATTATCTACAATTTGAGGTGCTGTAGTTGAGTTTGCATTAATAAAATAATGTCCTTTGTATGCTTCATCTTCTCTTTCTATATCCCCATCACGTAGTGGTAATTTAAGTGTAGCTTTATTAGGTTTTTTTCCTCCAAACTTCACTAATCCATCTTCAATTGCTGCATCCACTGCTTTATGTACTGCATTAATAGTTTTAGTATCTGATTTTGGAATCAATACTGACACACTATATCTTTCCTTACTACCATTAATTGAAACTGGCTCCCATCCGTTAAAATATGAAAATCTTGTGTTTACTCCTGTTACTACTTTTGTATCTTTTATTGCCATGATTATTTTTCCTCCGTTACTTTAAATTCTTTATTTACATCATGTTTAACTATTTCTTTTCTTTTATCACTTTTTAAAACAAGCGTTGGTTTACCTTCAGGTTTTATTATATAATCTCCTAGAAGTTCATTAAATTTATCTTTTCCTAATAGTTTTTGAAGTTCAGTTAATGTTAGTAAACTTGTTTTATAGATATCGTTATATCCATTTTCTTTTAATATCTCTGCGACTCTTTCTTCATCTTTAATTTTTCTAATAGAGCGACCTTCTACCAATTTATAATTCGACCATTCTTTATCATTCTCTAAGGTTATTTTAATTGCATATTCTTTTATTTCACTAGCCCATTTCACAAGATCATCAATATGTTCTAGTACCTCTTCTATCTCAGCATCATTTAATAGATGAGGTGAACAAAGTTGAAACCTCATAAGTTTATCATGATAATCTTTTCGAGCACGTAGTACAACATTACAATTAGAAAACTGACACCAAGGTCCATAAGTTACAACCCCAAGTCCATTAAAAGCTAACTCTGCTTTTTCTTTGAGAACAGTATCTGCCCAATTTTTAAGTTCTTCTACTGATTTTTTGCTAGATGAAATGTTATACTTTCTTGGTTGGAAAATAGTCATAATAACCTCATCAATATCATATAAAGCATCATAAATATTTAATGCACCAAGTGCATATAGCATCATCTGTGGATTATCTTCAGCACTTACTTCTACCCCGCGTCCATATTTTAAGTCAATAATATGAAGTATCTTATCCGCAATTATTATGCAATCTCCTGTTCCAAAACCGTCTGGTACATAGTTTGAAAAATCTAACCTTTGTTCGATTAAAACTATCGGATCTTTAGTAGATTGTTTAATATTTTCTATCGTTTCTACAATATAATTCACGTAATCATCAGTATAATTATCCATATCCTTATCAAAATATTTTAGCTTAGGTTTTCTAACTTTCTCACCCAATACTTTTCTTAGCTTATATTCAGATAGTCTATGAGCATCAGTACCTTCATTTGCTACTTCAGATACTTCTTTTTCAAAGAAGTTTTCTAATCTTGGTAGCGGTGGACAAGTAAGCCATCTATGAGCACTTGATGCATTCAATAAAGCATGTTTTCCCATATTAAAGTTCCTCAGCTTTCTTCATTAGTTCAACGTAGTGTTTAGCTTCAACTTCTGATAGCTTGCTTACACCATAAGTCTTAATTAACTCTCTTACCTCTGCTTGCTTACCTTCTTGAGCTTTTTTAGCTAGTACTCCACGTACTTCTTCAAGAGTAATAGTTTGATCTTCTTTAGTAGAGTTAGTTAATAATTCAGTACTCTCATCTCCAACTAGTTCTGATTTTTCTTCAACAAAAGTTTGTTCTAATTTTTCCTCAGTCATTACTGCACAAAGACTTTGAAGACTATCTGCTAATCGTCTTATATCCTCTACAACACTAAGCAATTGTTTTGTTTGACTCATATAGATTCACCCCTTTCTTAATTTCTTTAACATCTACCGAATGAATTGTCTGACCAGGTTTTAATAAGTATACTTGAGTATATTCTCCAAATAACCACTGAACAATTTTCCTTGGTATCGTTATTCGAGATGCTTTTAAAATTTGAATCTCTTTATGATTTGAATCTGATACATTGATAATAACCTTATGTTTCATCAGTATCCCTCCTATTTATAATTTGTAAGTTAACCCCTACATATCTTAGTCAAAAAAAGAAGGAGTATTTTTAACCCCTTCTTACATTTTTTAATTAAATTTTCATTCTTAGTTTTTCTAATGCTTTTTTATGATACTTTGTCACCATCGCATTAGATATTCCCATTTCAGATGCAATATCTATTTTCTTCATGTTTTCTAGATAGATTTTTTCAATAACTAGTTTCTCATTATCAGTCAGTATTTCAAATGCCTTTAAAATTTCATCTGACCATTCAAATTCTGTATTTTTTACAACCATATTCTCTATAGCTGATTTATCAGAATTAACTAAATCTGCATCTAGAGATAAATTATAATTTCTTGGAAATTCCTCATTTTCATAATAATCTAAATCTGATTTTTGAGGTTCATAACCATGATTATTCTTAAATTCTTCTATAAAATTTTCTCTCCAAGCTTTTATTATATCTTTTTCTTCTTTTGTTCTCTCTGGTCTAGCATTTTTACAATTATTATAGACCTCACTATCATCTATCGAATGAAGTAATTTTATATCCGCTTCTGTGATTCCATCTTTATCAATTTCCAAAGTATATTTATCACCGTTTGCAAACTCATAACTATAAGTCATTCTATCATCTTGATAAGTTTTTCTAGTACGTAGTGTAATAAATCTTTTATTTGTTTTTGTAATAATCACCATAGTGACCTCTTTTCCACCCAGGTGAGATCACAAATGAAGTTTTATTACTATGAGACTTCTCAAGTGTAAAAAATGGCACACTAAAATTACGGAAAGCACATAGAATTTTAAATAAGTTAGCAAAATAACCTTTATCGTTATCTCGGACTTATCTATTTAATTCATTTGTATCTCACCGTCTTAGTGGCCACTATGACTTTTTGAGTTTTTTTATATCTCAAGTATACAAAAACTCAAAATATTATAACAGTTCATAAAATGAACTATTAAATTATTTTAAATCTTGAGTTATAGGCTTTTTTATTATTGTCTATTTAATATACTCAATATAAAATGTTAATTTAATCATAAAAAAAGACCGCTCATAAAATGAACGGTTTAAATTTATTAAATTATTTTTTTTAATTTTCCTTTTTCTAAAAATTCATTACATTCATGAATTGACCAATGATATTTATATTGTAATATCATAAAATAAGCATTATGCTGAGGTGAAACTCTATTAAATTTTTCACAATTAGCTTTTTCTATTAAATCAAAACTAAATGCTGGATATAGTTTCATTCCTATACATATTGCCATTATTGTCTCTAGATTTGTTTTATATTCTATATCCTTTTCTAAACGTTTTATTGTAGATACACTAACAAGACTATACTCTTCAAGTTTTTCTTGTGTTATATTTTTTCTGATTCTATGATAATTAAAACTTTTTGAAAAGTAAGGTGGTAATTCCTTAAATATATCTGTTATTTTCTCGCTAATTTCTAAAGTGTAATTTGGTGTATTTCCTTTTGCACAAGGTTTTTCTAAATATTCAACAAAATCTATCTCTACTTCAGTAATAGGACTTCTACCTCTATTTAAAATATACTCATTAAAAATAGAGAAATCTAGTTTTTTCTTCTTATCTTTTAATCTAATATTAAATTTTAGACAACATTTATCCATATGTGAATAGGCATATTCTGTCATTTCATAGATACCAGCCTTATTAAATCTGACATATCTATTGTGGTTCAAACAAAAATGAGAATCAACATAGACATATTTTCTAGATTCCATAATCTTATTAAAATCTTCATTAAACATATTTAAATAACATGCATCTTCAAATGTTATAGTATAGGTCTGATTATTTTGCAACGCATCTACTTCAAACACGTAACTCCTTAAATACTCGTTCCCTACATATTTATATACTCCCTCATATTCTGGATACCCTAATTGAATTAGTCTTATTTTAGCTGCTAACCTTGATACACCATAAAATTCTGATAATTCATCTATCACTAACTCATACATTTTCGACCTATTATACTCGTTAAACTTCGCTGTATATTTTAAATGCAACTCTTGAATCTTTTTCTTTGTTGTTACCCGCGGCATTAGTAATCGCGGTGCAATCGAGTTAGTCTGCCATTCTATCCATTCTCTATCTTCTCGATTTATTTTTATGCCATATTTTTCTCCTAATATAAAGTTATATTCAGTGTTAATTCTATGCATTATCCAATGAACACATTCGTGAACTATTGTATTATTATAGCTACCTTCATTTCTAATTATTTTGATTTCTGGATCTACTAGAATAGTACCTTCACGGACAAATATTTTAGACTCCTCTCCATCAATAATCACATCTACTTCACTATCTTTAAACACCATCTTCCCTAATATTGACTTATCTTTAGTTAAAACTTCTTCTACTATATTTAGATTTAATCTTCTTACAAGTTCTATTACCGATAAAGGAATATTATTTTCTAATACCTCAGGATAATATTCTTTCAATAAATTTTCAGCCACATCATCTAATTCATTTTTCTTTATGTATGGTGTAAATCTATTATTATATTTTTCTTTTTTATTAAAAAATGAGCGCTTCTATAGAATTTATGGGCAGAAATCACACCATAAAGCTGTGAACCTATTAATAAGATTTTTTTATATTAGAATTCAATACCACATGCGGACATGGCTTCTTCAAGACGTTTAGCATGATCTAATTCTTCTGGAATAGAATGTTCAATTAATTCAGCAATTTTATGAGCACCCTCTTCATTAGAATTGCGAACTTCATCAGCTAATTTCGTAAGGATCGTATCTGCAGACGCTTCAGCCTTGTAGAAATTAATGACCATCTTAATGAAGTCTTCCTTTGTAGCAGGACCATCGCCTAATAAATGGCTATAAATTCCGCCATGTGCTGCATCTTCTGCAGCATTTTTATAGATTGCATCAGCAATTGCATCATAACCAAGCTCTTTAGCTAAAAAATACATGGTGAAATATTGATTAGCACCGTTAATTTCTGCGTTCTTTAACATCTCAATAGTTTTTTCAAAGGATTTCCCCTTTGCAATACCATGTAAATTCATAATATTCTCCTTCTATAATAAGCTATATAGATTTAAAACTTTAAGTAGCTGCTCACATATGAATACTCAATAAAACCAAAAGCTAAAAATATAATTTTATACAATTAATATTGTAAACTCTATATCTATTTTTGTCAATATACTTGGTTTAATTAGCTAGTTAGTAAAATGTGGCCTCTTCTAGTTTTTTCTTGTAGTATAATAAAAGAAATTCTATACCAAATCCCATTTGTCTTAGGAGGTCCTCATGAATACCTTAGAATGTATTAAAACTCGCCATAGTACGCGTAAGTTTAAAGCGGGTCAATTATCTCGAGAACTTATCGATCAAGTCCTCGATGCTGGCCGCCGTGCTCCATCTGGCGGTAATACACAATTGACACATTTCATGGTCATTACGAACCAAGATGTACTCAAAGAGTTAGTAACACTCGTTCAAGAGGAATACGGCAAAATGCCGATTACAGAAAATACATTACCTTACATGGTGAATATCATTAAAATGTCCGCAGAAGGTAAATTTATATTTAACTATGGTGCACCGGCGCTCATCGTACTAGCAAGCCAAGCGAGCTATGCAAACAACTTTGCCGATGTATCTTGTGCAATGCAAAACATGATGCTTGCTTGCAATGAACTCGATCTTGGCAGCTGCTGGGTAAACCAAATCCGTCACCTCCAAGACAACGAACGCATCCAAGCCAAAATGCGTGAACTAGGCCTTAAAGAAGGTGAGAAAGTCTATGCTAGCCTTGCTATTGGCTATCCAGACTTACCAAACGGCCTTAACCGCCGTGAAATCGAGCCAAAAGGCTACAAAGTGACATATGTAGATTAA
>ERZ773214.338-NODE-338-length-31929-cov-7.668225_pt1 | contig 31929 bp, 27 predicted proteins | sample MGYA00511238_ERZ773214 | MGnify/ENA primary metagenome ERZ773214 (study PRJEB29015, sample SAMEA2738157) | human oral metagenome | biome: human oral; feature: human-associated habitat; material: saliva | place: China | collected 2259 ... | reverse complement strand
GCCCATTCGGGGAAGAAGCCACTCTCGCGGTAGGCATTCATCATCCCCTCGGCCATCTTCGCTCCCTCCTCAGGATATGCAAGGTGGATCAGCGGCATCAGGGCTCGGAAGGTATCCCAGTAGCCCGTGTCGGTATAGAGGTAACCAGGGAGAACCTGCCCATTATACGGGCTGTAGTGGACGACCTCCCCCTTGCCATTAATCTCATAGAAGCGTCGGGGAAAGAGGAGTGAGCGATAGAGGCAGCTGTAGAAGGTACTCATTCGATCAGGGCTATCGGTGACAGCTATACGACTCAGCTGCTTCTCCCACTCAGCTTTGCCTTCCTCGCGGACTTGCCGATAGCTACGAGGGGCTACTTCTCTGAGATTAAGCTCGGCTTGCTCACGGCTGATGAACGAGGAGGCAACATAGAAGGTCGTTGGAGAGCTTAGCTTCTCGCCTGCAAGATTCACCGCAACGAGGACATGTCGTCCGCCCTTACCTTTGCGCTCTTCATGCACGAGATGCTGGATCGGATCGGTGAAGCGCACGATGAAGTAGTTAGCGAAACCTTTCGGTACTCCACCGCTATTCTTGCGGCTGATACCAGCTATGGTATAGCGATCCAGCTGCTGAATCTCGGAGCCTGAGTCAAAGGCATCCACTACTATCCAGCGCTCCTCGGGTCGTGCCATACGGGAGAACTCTATCTCAAAGACAGCGGCACGCTCACTCGGAGCCATGCGGACGCGTGTGTCGTAGTCAGCCAGATAGACCTCATAGGCATAGGGACGAGCCTCCTCCGCCTTGTGGCTGAACCATGAGGCGCGCTTCTCCTCGTCAAAGACAGGAGCTTTCCCCGTCATCGGTAGTAGGGAGAACTGCCCGTAGTCGTTGATCCAAGGACTGGGCTGGTGCGTCTGCTTGAGCCCGCGTAGCTTGGTTGCCTGATAGCTGTACTGCCAGCCATCTCCCATCTTCCCCGTTTGGGATGTCCAGCTATTCATCCCCCAAGGACGGGAGATGACGGGGTAGGTATTGCCCGAGCTGAGGTCAAAGGTGCTCTGAGTACCGACGAGGGGATTGACCAGATCGACATAGCTCGTGGGGCTCGTATTGCTCGCCTGGATGGAGAGGCAACTGCCGAGGAGCAGGCTGAGTGAAAGGTGTCGGAGTGATTTCATCGAAGATAAGTGGAGAAAAGAGAAGGGGGCGGGAAGACCAGTGCTTCCCGCCCCCTCTGATGTCGTAGAGGATGACGGAGGATTACTTTGTTCGGCTGAGGTAGCCGTGGTAACGAGAGATGATTTCGTCGACGTAGCGTGCGACGCCCTTACCTCGGAGATAGCCTGCTCGGCAGACGGGGTCATTGTAATACTTCGCTTCGCTCTTCAATCGTAGAGCTGTCTCGATACCGCCCTCCCAGCGTGTAGAGGAGTAGCCGTACTTCTCTGCCAGTCGGATAGCATCCTGCAGGTGTGCAGGACCAGCGTTGTAGGCTGCAAGGGTGACCTTGATACGCTCCTCTGGATCGGTGAGTTGCTTTTGGAAGAGTGCGTCAATTGATTTCAAGCAGTCTACTGCTACACGTACGGATACTGCAGGATCAAGGAGCTGCTTTACCGAAGCCCCGTAGATCTTACCCGTTCGGGGCATGATACCCATTAGTCCGCGAGCGCCCGACCAGCCAACGACCTCAGGGCGGAAGTTCGACTCCTGATAGGCGATGGAGGCCAATACCTGCCAGGGCCAGCCGATGCGTCGTGCCTCCTTCTCGAAGAGCTTGTCGAAGCGTGAGATACCGTAACCACCACTGGGAGTCGGTTCGTGTGTAGCGGTTTCCTTGGGCTGCTTCTCTGTAGCTGGAGGAGGAGATTGGGGAGCTGGCTGGGTACCATGAGAAGGTCCCTTTATTTCTTCCTTTGTCGGAAGATCACGCTCTCCCTTTGTCTGGGTGTTGGGGAGGGGGGATTCCTCTCCATCGTCAGACTTGCTGAGCTCGAAGTAGCGCTTATAGATCTCGTGGAAGCCTTGGTCTTCGGGGATATCCTTTGCCCATTGATCTAAGGCTTCAGCGAGCCCAATAGACTTGGGGGCAACGAACCATCGTAGACGTTGGGCAAAGCCAACCTCCAGTGAGATGTCGATCTGAGGGTAGTAGGTCTTGCTGAGCTTAGCTAGGTCCGCATCAGCGATCGTATAGTTGATCTCTCTGTTGGCGACTTGAGCTATGAGATCTTCCGTGCTGATGGTATCGGCTGTGATCTCATGCATGTGGATTTTACCACCGAGTTGCTCCTCGAGGCGCTTGATACGCTCCTCAGCGCGTGAGCCACCCATGACGGTCAGCTCTTTCCCGAGGAGAGCTGCTACATCGTGGATGTAGGGAATGCTATCTCCTGCCTTGGCCTTACGCTGAACAAGTACCAGTCCCGTCATCGTTTCAGGGCCAGCAAAGCGGAGACGTTCCTTGGCGGAGTGGGTCATGGCCTGAGGGGTGATACAGAGGTCTACATGCCCTTGCTCGACCATTGTCTCCGCCTCCTCCATGCTGTGAGTGACATAGAGCTTCAGTGGAAGCTTGTGACTTTGAGCAAAGAGGCGTACCAGCTCATACTGGTAACCCATCGGTTCATCGCGGTAGATGAAGAAGGTCGTAGCACCTGAGAGCGTGACGACACGCAGTGTGTCGGGGAGGCGTAGTTGCTCCACTTGGAGCTCTCTAGCTGTAGCCTGCCGAGTTCTATGCCGCAGGAATACAGCCGTAGCTACGGCGATAGCGAGGCCGATCAGTAGGAAGAGCATTGTCGGGCGACGCAGGGATGCAAGGATCTTCTGAAGCATAGTCTTAGGCATGAGGGCTGAGGTCTAGCGACGTACGAGCTGTACGACGTTCTCAATGTGGTGCGTGTGGGGGAACATATCCACTGCACGGGACTTTGTCACGCTGTACTCGCCTGTTGCGGTGAGTAGCTGGAGATCCCGGGCTTGTGTAGCAGGATTGCAGCTGACATATACGATGCGTCTTGGGGCAGCGTGTAAGATCGTAGCGACAACATCCTCATGCATACCAGCGCGTGGTGGATCGGTGATGATGACGTCGGGCTCACCATGCTCGCTAATGAAGTCTGTGGTGAGTATATCCTTCATGTCGCCTGCATAGAAGAGAGTGTTGTCAATGCCGTTGACTTCGCTATTGACGCGTGCATCCTCAATAGCCTCAGGTACATATTCAATACCTACGACAGAGGCACACTGTCTTGCGACGAAGTTGGCTATCGTCCCTGTCCCTGTATACAGGTCATAGACACGCTCCGAGTCGGTGAGCTCTGCAAACTCACGAGCCACCTTATAGAGCTCGTAGGCCTGACGGCTATTCGTCTGGTAGAAGGACTTGGGCCCGATCCGGAAGCGTAGACCTTCCATCTCCTCCTCAATGTACTCCCGCCCGTAGAAGCAATGGATCTCTTGGTCCCCAATGGTGTCATTGCACTTACCATTGATGACGTAGAGAAGGGCTGTGATCTGGGGAAAGCGCTCCTGTAGAGCCGTGAGTAATGCGATGCGCGCAGCTTCATCCTCTCGATAGAAGACGACCACAACCATAATCTCTCCTGTAGAGGTCGTACGGAGCATGAGGGTACGCATCAGTCCCTCCTGCTTGCGGAGGTCAAAGTAAGGATACTCCTCGGGACGGGCGGAGCAGTAGTCTCGGACGAAGAGACGGATTTCATCCATGACTTCGGCTCCGAGGTAGCAGGTGTCGATGTTGAGGACCTTGTCAAACATCCCTGGGAGATGGTAGCCGAGGCCGGAGAGCTCATAGGGCTCTGGTGGTGTGGAGCGTGCGTTGAGTACGTCAAGCTCCTCTGGGAAGAGCCAGCGCTTGTGGCTGAAGGTGAACTCGAGCTTATTGCGATAGCGCTCAGTCTCCGCTGAGCCCAAGATGGGGAGATATTCGCCTACCTCGATCTTCCCGATGCGCTGGAGCGCATCACGGACAACCTGCTCCTTGCTCTGTAGCTGCAGAGAGTAGGGAAGGTGCTGCCACTTGCAGCCCCCACAGATGGTGAAGTGCGAACAGATGGGGGGAGTACGCTCTGGGGAGGGCGTGATGATGCGGGATATCTTCCCTTCCATGAAGCTGCTCTTCTTCTTTGTGATCTGGATATCGCAGACATCACCAGGAGCAGCGAAGGGAACAAAGAGTACCTTGCCGTCTACATGGGTGAGCGCCTTGCCTTCTCCAGCAAGACCTGTGATCGTGATGCCTTCTAAAAGAGGGAGGTCTTTCTTCTTGCGTGCCAATTGTCGTGTAAACCGTGAGTGATATGATAAGTACAAACACCAAGCCTCACGATACGGGGAGTCACAATGGAGCTTCCCTGCATGGTGAGGCTTGGTGTGTTGCTTAGTTGAGGTAAGAGAGGAGGACGGCCTTGAATTCGTCTGCGAGACGCTGGGCCTCCTCAGCTGTAGGAGCTTCGGTGTAGATGCGGATGATGGGCTCGGTATTGCTTCGGCGCACATGTACCCACTCTGTCGGGAGGTCAATCTTCACCCCGTCAATGAGGTTGATATCTCCCTTGTCGCTGTATTCCTTTGCCAAGCGCTCCAAGAGAGCACCTGCATCTACGTCCGAGGGGAGGTCTACTCGCTGCTTGCTCATCGCATAGTTGGGGTAGGTAGCTCGGAGTTCGCTGACCTTCTTACCACTCTTTGCGAGGAGGGTGAGGAAGAGAGCGATACCGACGAGAGCATCACGTCCATAGTGGAGCTCGGGGTAAATCACACCACCGTTCCCTTCTCCACCAATGAGTGCACCTGTCTCCTTCATCTTCGTGACGACATTGACTTCGCCCACTGCCGCAGCCGTATAGTTGCCGCCATGACGCTCTGTGACGTCACGCAGAGCACGGGTTGAGCTGAGGTTGGAGACTGTATTTCCTCCTCCATTCAGCTGGAGTAGGTAGTCAGAGACCGCTACCAGCGTATATTCCTCACCGAAGAAGCTACCACGCTCGTCGATGATAGCTAAGCGGTCTACGTCGGGGTCTACGACGAAGCCTACATCGACCTTGCTGGAGCCGATAGCCGAACAGATATCAGTGAGGTGCTCAGGGAGTGGCTCGGGATTGTGAGCAAAGTGCCCCGTAGGGTCAGCATTGAGGGCGGTGACGTGCTTTACGCCTAGAGCTTCGAAGAGCGCTGGTAGAGCAATGCCACCTACTGAATTGACACTATCGAATGCTACGTGGAAGTCTGCTTGGCGGATGGCCTCGACGTCAACAGATGGAAGTGCGAGGACTGCTTGGATGTGCTCATCCAAATAGCTCTCCTCGCTCAGAATACCTCCGATGCTGTCGACATCAGCGAAGTCAAAACCTTCGCTCTCGGCGATACGTAGAATCTCCTTCCCTTCGATATCGCTTAGGAATTCACCGCGGCTGTTGAGTAGCTTGAGGGCATTCCACTGCTTGGGGTTGTGGCTTGCTGTGAGGATGATCCCCCCGTCAGCTTGCTTCCCTGTGACTGCCATCTCGGTAGTAGGTGTTGTTGCGAGCCCGATGTCAATGACATCACATCCCATCCCGAGGAGTGTCCCCGTGACGATGCGGTTGACCATAATACCCGATATGCGGGCATCTCTCCCAACGATAATAAGGGGGCGAGCCTTCCCTGTCTGTTGGCGGATGAAGGAAGCATAGGCTGCGGTAAACTGTGCTGTGCTAACTGGGTTGAGGCCATCGGTGACATGTCCACCGATAGTCCCTCGTATACCTGAGATGGACTTGATGAGTGTCATAGGGTGAGTAGAAGAAGGTTATTGCTGGGGCTTCGTATAGAAGGTGTAGACAGCCTTCTCTACGAAGAGGCTATTACCAGCGGTATAGTTTTGTGAGGGACCGAGGTCGAAGGGGATAATGAGCTGCACGATAGCTCCATCGCCGAGTAGTGACATGGGGAAGACAACCCCTTCGCAGATAAGGTCTTCATAGACGTCACTTTCGTTGAGAGAACTGTAGTGGATCTTCCCTTCGCTGGTCTCCCATGAGGCATATCGGAAGAAGAGAGGACGGACATTGGTCTCTGTGAGGTTGTCGAAGATTGCCCCCTTGGACTGCGATACATTGAAGAAGTAGCCCTTCAGCTGTACCGAGACCGTTGTCTTATTTGCTTCAGGGCGGGTCGTCCCCTTGTCAAGCACGCGTATATATAGTCCATTGGATAGACGATAGAATACATCGGGGTCAATGGTCGAGGGTAGTGTCTCGCTACTGAGCTCCTTCACTGTGAATGATGATTCCTTGATCAGTCGGTCAATCGCTTGGCGCTGCTCTCGCTTGAGTTGGGAGAGAGGCTTAATGGAGCGATTCTTCTTACAACTTCCCAGTGTTAAGACGGGGATGAGAAGCAGTAGGAGCAGGGCGATGCGATGGGTGATAAGTCTATTCATTATTTATTTCTGTCTATGCTTGCTGGACGGTGGTGATGAGCTTAGATGGCTTCTTGAGCTCTCAGTTTCCTTAGTTCACAAAGGTAGATATTTTTAGCCTCTTGGATAGAGCCCTTGTGCTCTGCTCCTGCGGCATTAAGGTGCCCTCCTCCTCCAAAGCCGATGCTGGCGAGTTGATTGACGGGGAAGGTACCCGTAGATCGGAAAGAGAGTTTGATCTGAGTCTTGTCCTCTCGGATGAAGCAACAGCAGTCAATCCCTTCGATAGTCAAGGGGATATTTACTAGCCCCTCCGTATCTCCCTTTGTCGCTCCGAAGCGCTGGAGTTCCTCTTGAGTAAGGATGATGCAAGCAGCACGGAGCTCAGGGTAGAGTTCGAGCTTCTGATCGAGGACGTAGCCCTGGAGACGAACTTGTATCTCGGGATTGTGGTAGGTGAGACGATCGATGATATGTAGGTAGTCTGCTCCACGAGCCAATAGGTCTGAAGTCGTGGTGAAGAGCTCTGGCGAGAGGTGACTATACATGAAGCGTCCCGTATCGGTGATGATCCCAGTAAGCAGGAGGGTTGCGACCTCAGATGTGATATGCTGCTCCCAGCCTAGAGATAGGGTAAGGGCGTGGATTAGCTCACAAGTTGCAGAGGCCTCGGGATAGCTGAAGTTCAGAGTAAAAGTGGGATCAGGGTCGAGGTGGTGGTCAATGAGGATATGGGGAGCCTTAGACTGCTCTACGGCCTCAATGAGCGGTGCATAGCGCAGGCGGCTTGGCTGGTTGTGATCGAGGTGAAAGAGGAGGTCAGCTTCATAGATTGCTCTAAGGCTCTCTTCTTCAGCGTCAGGATAGATCAGAAGCTCATCAAGGAGAGGAAGCCAGCTGAGGTAGTTCTCAATACGGTCTGGGCTGAGTACACGGATGGTAGCCTCTGGATGTGCTGCCTGAAGGACCTTTGCCCAGGCTAAGGTACTTCCTAAAGCATCGCCATCGGGAGCCGTGTGGGGAAGGATAATGATATTGCGATGGTTGAGTATGAGTTGGCGCAACTGCTCTACCAGCTCTGTGGACCAGTGGTATTTACCCATATTATGTATGTCAGATGATTGTGGTAGCCCCATGCTATGAGCACTCTTCGCTCATAGCATGGGGCTCTTCTGTGAAATGTGGAAGGAAGTCCCTTCTACTGTCTATTGTTTAGGTAGTTTGCTACGTCGCTAGCACGTACACTACGTGGTGCGTTGCTCTGACGGCGAGACTGGCTGGATGACCCCGAGTAGCTACTTGCCGGCACGCTACCTTGCCCCTTGTAGTACTGGAGTGCTGTGGGGAGGTAAGCTTCAATAGCCTTGATACGGTTGGCATCACTAGGGTGAGTGCTCAGCAGTTCACTCTGCTGACCGCCACCCTTTGACTGAGACATCTTCTGCCAGAAGTTCACTGCGTAGCGAGGGTCATAGCCTGCGATAGCCATCAGCACAAGACCCATCTTATCGGCTTCATATTCCTGCTTACGTCCGAAGGGAAGGAGTACCCCGACTTGAGCACCGAGGCCATAAGCTTGATTAAGGATCCCACTCAGCATGCCTGAGCGTGAACCGACAGTAGCTCCGAGAATCTGTCCGCCAGCTTGCATGAGCATCTGATTGCTGATACGTTCGTTGGCGTGCTTAGCCAGTGCGTGGCTCAGCTCATGGCCCATGACAGCTGCGAGTTCATCGTCTGAGTGGCTACCATTACCGACGAGGTTCAGAAGCCCTGTATAGACGACGATCTTACCACCAGGCATACAGAAGGCATTGATCTGCTTGCTGTCAACTACATTAAACTCCCAGTTCAGTGTGGAGAGCATAGACTCGTAGCCATTCTGCTTGAGATAGATGTTAGTAGCAGCGGCCAGACGACGGCCTACCTGGGTGACCTTATTGTTGTAGGTGCTATTGTGGCTAAGCTGGGATTTGCTGATGAACTGGCGGTACTGTGTAGCGCTGGCAGCGAGAATCTCTCCATCGGAGACGAGGTTGAGCTGACGACGCCCCGTGATAGGCACCGTGCCACAGCTATTAAATATAAGGATGCCTATACCGAAGAGGGTGGTTAGGATCATGCTAAGCTTCTTCATATTCATAAGAGTTGAAGTCGTAATTAGGTGATACAATATAATATGGATCTACTTGACGAGGGGGATTGTCTTGTAGTAGCGTTGGAAAGCCCTTAGGTCGCTGGCTTCTTTTGAGGCCATACCTTCAGGGATGGAGTCTAAGTCTACGGGACGAAGACGATAGATCGCCTGTCCGTTGGGTGAGCGCTTCTCGACGAAGACATACTGATAGTGTGGCTGGGTCACCCAAGCTGCACCCTTGCTTTGTCGAATCAGCGTCAAGGATAGAAGCATCCCACCACGAGTGGCTGGTGGGGTGATTTGGTTGCTGATGAAGTTCCCCATCGAGTAGATAACGAAGGTCTCTCCACGCAGTGTATCTTGTCTCCGGAGGCGCGTGCTCTCTTGCACGACGTGAGGGTGGCTACCGATGACGGCATCTACGCCTTGGTCGGCTAGCCATTGAGCTAGCTCTCGCTGGGCTCGGTTAGGGGACTTCTCATATTCGTTCCCCCAGTGAATCTGTACGATCTTGTACTCAGCACCAAGGCTATCTGCACGGTGTAGGTCTGCCGCGATGAGCTCCTTGCTTATCGTATCTACGACAGTCGGGTGGGGAATTGGAAGCCCATTGGTACCGTAAGTATAGGCGAGGATAGCAAGCTTAATCCCTCGTACGGATTGTATGAGGGGCGTGCGCGTGGGACGTTCACTGAGGTTGCGATAGCTCCCCGTGGTGGCTACCCCAAGGCTGTCGAGCACATCGATGGTATGGGTAATGCCATAGCCTCGGCGATCACAGCTGTGATTGTTGGATGTCGTGAGGACGTCAAAGCCTGCTTCGCGGAGAGCTACAGCAAGGGCTTCGGGGGAGGAGAACATGGGATAACCGCTGTAAGGCTTACCTCCAAAGGTCGTCTCCAGGTTGCCTATAGCCAGGTCTGCTCGCTCAATGGCGGGGCGTACAAGACTAAAGCTTTGAGCGAAATCATAGCTCCCATCCGATTGGGCTGCTGCATGTATCTGCGGCCCATGAGTCATAATGTCTCCAGCAAAGATAAGCTCGAGCGTATCGCCACGTAGGGTCGTACTATCGATGTGTGCAGATGTAGCCTGGCTCTGTGTACTACTCTGCCCATGGCAGGATAGTGCGAGTAGGCAGGCTGAGAGCGCTGTGGTAGATACGAGTGAGCGACGCAGCTCCCTCAAGAGATGAAAGTGGAGCATATTTACTTGTATTCGGGACGATACTTCCCACTCTCCTTGTCCTCGAGGATGCCGAGGTAGCTAATATAGCGGGACGAAGCTATACGCCCGGCCTCGACGGCTTCGCGTACGGCGCATCCAGGCTCATGGGTGTGCGTGCAGTTGCCAAAGCGGCAAGCGGTACTCTCCTCAAAGAGCTCTGGGAAATAGTGGGATACCTCAGCCTCCTCCATCTCGAGCATACCGAAGCCCTTGATACCTGGAGTGTCGATGAGATAGCCTCCTTCGGGGTAGGGGAGTGGGACCATCTGTGAGAAGGTCGTGGTGTGCATTCCCTTGAAGTGAGCTAGTGAGATGGATCCTGTACGTAGCTCTACGCCTGGGATCAGCTGATTGATGAGGGTACTCTTCCCTACGCCGGAGTGTCCACTGAAGAGGGTGATCTTTCCCTTGAGGTGATCGATGAGGGCTTCGACACCTTCTCCTGTCGTAGCTGAGACGCGGTGACAGGGGTAGCCGATCCCTTCGTAGAGGGCAATGAGCTCCTCCATATAGGCGATAGCCTCCGGAGTATATAGGTCTATCTTATTAAAGATGAGTTCCGTGGGGACTCGGTAGGCCTCTGCTGTTGCGAGGAAGCGGTCGATGAAGGTCGTACTGGTCTCAGGTGCTGCGATGGTGCAGATGAGGAAGGACGCATCAATGTTTGCAGCCAGGATGTGGGATTCCTTGGAGAGGTTTGCAGCCCTACGGATGATGTAGTTCTTGCGGGGGAGGATATCCTTGATGTAGAGGGTTTCTTCCTCCGCTTGGCCTGAGGTCTGCTCTACGACGACGTGGTCTCCGACGACGATGGGATTGGTCGAGCGGAAGCCACGTAGACGAAGGTTCCCCTTGGCTAGACACGGGCGCTCTACACCATCCTCAGTGAGGACGATGTAGTGGCTACCTGTGTTCTTAATGACTAAGCCTGTCAATACTTTGCTAACGTGGATGGCGGTCTTGCTCGGAGCTTAGACCGTCATGATCTCTTTCTCCTTAGCCGCGAAGAGCTCGTCGATCTTCTTGATGAAGCGGTCGTGGAGCTTCTGTACTTCGCCTTCGGCGTCCTTAGCTACGTCCTCTGGAGTGTTGTCTGCCTTGATACTCTTCTTGATGGCATCGTTGGTATCGCGGCGCGCATTGCGTACACTTACCTTGGCGTTCTCTGCGTCGGCCTTGACCTGCTTGACGAGCTCACGACGGCGGTCTTCGGTCAGGGGAGGGATACCGAGGCGAATCAGCTCGCCATTGTTCTCTGGGGTGATGCCGAGAGGGGAGTTGATGATAGCACGCTCGATGTCACGGATGATACCCTTTTCCCAAGGAGTGATGACAATGCTCTTAGCATCGGGTACGGTTACGGTGCCCACCTGAGTCAGAGGGACGGGGCTACCATAGTACTCGACCATGATGCCGTCGAGGATCTTGACGTTGGCCTTACCGGCACGTACACGAGCGAGCGCCTCTTCGAGGTGCTCCACTGTCTTCTCCATCTGGCTGGCGGCTTGTGCTATCAGCCCTTTCAGTTCGCTCATAGAGTTTATTTAGTCGTTGTTGATAGGATGGTTGCTTGTTCTTAGAAGCCCACGTAGGTGCCGATAGGCTCGCCACTGAGGACCTTGAGGAGGTTGCCTGGAGTGTCCATGTCAAAGACGATGATGGGCAGATTGTTCTCCATGCACATGGTGGTAGCTGTGAGGTCCATGACCTTCAGCCCACGCTGGTAGATCTCGTCATAGGTGATGCGATCAAATTTCGTAGCCGTAGGATCCTTCTCGGGGTCGGCGGTATAGATACCGTCGACACGAGTACCCTTGAGCATGACATCAGCCTCGAGCTCGATACCGCGGAGGGACGAACCTGTATCGGTGGTGAAGAAGGGATTCCCCGTTCCACCCGAGAGGATGACGACTTCACCTGCCTCAAGGGCATCGATGGCGCGACGCTTGGAGTAGAATTCGCCGATAGGCTCCATTCGGATTGCAGTGAGTACTCTGTTCTTCACACCACGAGAGGTGAGTGCTGAGCCGAGGGCTAAGCTATTGATGACGGTGGCCAACATACCCATTTGGTCGCCTTGCACACGATCGAAGCCTTGGGCGGCACCGCTTAATCCGCGGAAGATGTTGCCACCACCGATGACGATGGCTACTTGTATGCCACGCCTGACTGCAGCTTCGATGTCTTGTGCATAGTCAGCGAGGCGGTCATTGTCGATGCCGTACTGCTTCGCTCCCATGAGCGATTCGCCACTGAGCTTGAGGAGTACTCGTCTGAAGTTATTCATTTCGTTCTCATTGAATATAGCTACTACTATAGTGCAAAGAAACGACTTTTACGCCTAATCTCCACGCAGGTGCGCTCTGCTCTGAGTTTAATGCTCAGCTTGCACTTGGAGAGAGCCTTTGTAGAGGGGGATAAATGAACCAGTACTGGTCGGCGATCCAACCAGTACTGGTCACCCCTACCTACCAGTACTGGTCACGACGCGAAGTAGTACTGGTCACGATGCTGACCAGTACTGGTTTGTTTTTCTATCCTTTAGAGGTGGCTCTCCCACCCGCATAAGCAGGGGGAAGTTCGTATCTTTGTCCTCATAAAATAAGTAGATAAGATATGTCTCGACTCAATAGCTGGATGAGCTACTTTGCGCTGGTGCTTCTCTCCCTCTCTTTCGCTGCTTGCTCGCAGAAAGAAGAGAAAGAGGAGACACCCCCCGTACAGCTCCTCCTGATCCAAGCCCAAAGCCTCTCGCGCCTCGAGTTGGCCACGACACAGGTACGTATTGTCCTCAAGATCGATCCCCACCGCGACGGCTTCTTAGGATTCAAGAAGCTCTTCGGATCGAAGGAGACCCGTGTGGAACTCCTCAGCCAAGCCTCTGCCTACTGCGATCTCTCGCTACTCACGGAGAAAAGTATCGTACAGCAGGCCGATAGCACGGTAGACCTCTATCTACCGCCAATCGAGGTCAAGCGGGAGCTGGATAATCTGAACCACAACGTCCTGCAGGAGCCTACGGGCTTGCGTCGCCGCCTATCGACCAACGAACTTGATGAGATTATTCGCTCTCGCCAGACGATGATCGACGGGCTCGTTGCCAAAGCTTTGGAGCAAGAGCGGGGCGCACTAATCCGCACGGCATCGGCTACGCTGACGAATAAGCTGCAGCCGATCTTCCGTGACCTCCGCCTTACAGTGCGTGTCCACTTGGACGAAGCCGATGCCTCCCTCATTCAGTCCTCTAAGTCCGCAGCACAATGATAAAGCTCTCTTGGCGGATCCTTCGCCCGATCCTACTCCTTATTATATGTATAGCTGCGGGGCTCTTTATCTACCATAAGTTCTTCCGCAAGGCACCCCAGCCCGAGGTGACGACTGAGGAACTGCAGATGAAGGTCAGTCAGCGCCTGCGCCTCATCACCGAAGAGATCAGCTACCGGCAGGATGTCAATCTCTATGAAGCGGGGCAGCATGCTGTGGGCACTGCTGACCTCGTCGCTTACGTCAAGTACGACCTTGAGAAACTCCACTTCACGACGGCAGGCGACACTGTCTACGTGAGCCTTCCTGCACCCGAGCTGGAGTTGGGGCGACGCCCAGGCGGAAATCACTCCGTGCGCTACTATCTGGATCGTGGTGGGCGCCTTGGTGAAGCCAGCGCTGACCGCGTAGCGATACGCCGTTTCGACGAACGCATCCTTCGTGATGCGGAGCTGGATATACGCACCAGCCCCCGCTACCTCCCCGCCGCACAGCAGCGTGCCGAGGAGCAGCTCCAGCGCTTCCTCTCCGCCTTAGCTCCCCAGCACGTCATCCTTGTCGTCCCCGAGATCCGTATGCCCCAGGGCGATCTCCCCGCCTCTTCCTCCACTTCCCTTCCTCATGATCAGCGTCAATAACGTATCGGTATACTTTGGGGCTAAGCCCCTCTTCGAAGACCTCTCGTTCGTCATCTCCGCCAAGGAGCGTATCGCTCTGGTGGGAAAGAACGGGGCAGGGAAGTCCACCCTCCTCAAGCTCTTGGCTGGAATCGCTGAGCCTACTGAGGGCGTTATCAGCCGTCCCAAGGGAATAAGTATCGGCTACCTGCCGCAGGTGATGAAGACGAGCGACGAGCGTACTGTCCTCGGCGAGTGCCAGCAGGTCTTCAGCCACATCACGGAGTTGGAGGCCGAAGTCGAGCGCCTCGCCGAAGAGATGGCGACGCGTACCGACTACGATAGCACGGATTATATGGAGCTTATCGAGCGCCACGCTCAGCGCTCCGATCAGCTCCTCATGCACAGTACGGGGAGCATCGAGGCTAATATCGAGAAGACGCTCCTTGGCTTAGGCTTCGAGCGCTCGGACTTCGATCGCCCCACGGCAGAATTCTCTGGTGGCTGGCGAATGCGCATCGAGCTGGCGAAGATCCTCTTGCAGCGTCCTGACGTTTTGCTCCTCGATGAGCCTACGAACCATCTGGATATCGAGTCCATCCGTTGGCTGGAGCGCTTCATTGCTTCGGGATCGGCGGCTCTGGTGCTGATCTCGCACGACCGCGCCTTCATCGACGCTACGACGAATCGCACGCTGGAGATCGAGCTCGGGCGCTTGCACGACTACAAGACGAACTACAGCCATTACCTCGTCCTACGTGAGGAGCGCCTCGAGCAGCAGCGCCGTGCCTACGAGAATCAGCAGAAGGAGATCCAGGCGACCGAAGACTTCATTGAGCGCTTCCGATACAAGGCAACTAAGGCCGTACAGGTGCAGAGCCGCATCAAGCAGCTCTCGAAGATTGACCGTATCGAGGTGGAGGACATTGACCGCGCGGCGATGCACTTCTCCTTCCTCCCCGCGGTGACGTCGGGTGCTTACCCTGTGATCATCGATAGCCTCACGAAGCGCTACGGCGAGCACACCGTCTTCTCGGATGTGAATATGACCATCGAGCGCGGAGAGAAGGTCGCTTTCGTCGGGAAGAATGGCTCGGGGAAGTCCACCCTCATCAAGTGTATCATGGGAGAAGTCAGCGACTACACGGGTACGCTCAAGCTCGGGCACAACGTCGAGATCGGCTACTTCGCCCAGACGCAGAGCCAAGAGTTGGACGGGAACTACACCGTCTACGAGACTATCGACCGCGAAGCGCAGGGGGATATCCGCTTGCGCATCAATGACCTCCTCGGGGCCTTTATGTTCGGCGGTGAGGAGTCGGAGAAGAAGGTCTCCGTCCTCAGTGGGGGCGAGCGTGGTCGCGTAGCCCTTATCAAGCTCCTCCTTCGCCCCGCAAACCTCCTCATCCTTGACGAGCCGACGAATCACCTCGACATCCGCTCAAAGAACGTCCTGAAGGAAGCCATCCTTAACTTCACGGGCACGGTCATCATCGTCTCGCACGACCGCGAGTTCCTTGACGGCTTGGTGTCACGTGTCTACGAGTTTCGATCGGGGCATGTGACCGAGCATATCGGCGGTATCTACGATTGGCTGGAGAAGCGTGACCGTGAGGACGGCACATCGGTCAGCAACCCACGAGCCGCCGCACCCGCACAGCGGGAGACGAAGGCTCCTGAGTCCGCGACGGGAGCGCAGGACTACCAGCGCCAGAAGGAGGCGGCTAAGGAGCGTCGTGCCCTCGAGCGTGAGCTGAAGGCGCAGGAGGAGCGCAGCGAAGCCATTGATGCCGAGCTGAGTGCTCTGGAGGAGAAGCTCGCCGATCCCGCCCATGCCACAGACGCCAAGCTCTTCGAGCAGTACAGCCAGCTCAAGAAGGAGCAGGAGCAAGTCCTCGCCCGCTGGGAAGAGCTTAGTATGCAGCTCGAAGGCTAAGCCATTTCCCCGAAGAAAAATCCCCTCTTTTTGTACGGCGGGCGAGCTCCGTATATGCGGCGGGAAATTTTGGTATATAGGGAAATTTAGCCCCCTTTGCACCGCAGGAGATATCCCTTTGCAAGGCGCTCTGTATGAGTGCGTAATCGTGGGTATCTCCTTGCCGATTAGAAGCCGCTTTTTTATCCCTATTTTTAAGGCGCTTGAGGCTGCGTTTTATCCCCAGATGCGGGCTGCGAAATGGCTCCCTCGTGGCGAAGATTTCACTCCCCACGCAGTACCTCGCCCTTGGGAGCGTGCTGAGGTGCTTCTTTTCGCGCTCTTGCCGCACTCGGAGAGGGGACGAAGCTGCAGAAAATAGTACTTTTGCACCTGTATGGAATCAAATGTAAGAGAGGCGGAGAGCCTCTATACGAAAGAGATCTTAGAGTTCGCTGCAGTCGGCGTCCGCTATGCCGCGCTCTTGGAGCAGGCTTCCGAGCGTGACGCTCTAGTCGAGCAACTGGTGGCACTCCTGCCCCAGCTCTACTCGGTGACGCTGCACCTTCCCTTCTATTTCTACAGTCCCGAAGCCGATTATATCGAAGAATATATCACCGAAGGTGCCTATGAGGCGGTGCGCAGCCGCGTCTCGTCGCTCCTCGCTGAGGACGACGCATACCTCTCGGCGCAGTCCGAAGAGATGACCTACAGCGATACGCCGATAGCAGCCTTCATCTCCGAAGGCCTCTCGGATGTCTATCAGCAGGTAGGCAATCTCCTCGGGATCCTACGCGACGAGAACGAAGAGGCGCTCCCCGCAGCTGTCGGGCGCTGCCGCCACTACTTCCACGAATATTGGGGGCAGGCACTCCTCGAGTCGCTCACTGCCCTTCATCGTATCTACACCTCCCAGTTACAGACACAGGATGACGACAAAGACGAGCCCGAAGAGTCCTTCGGGGAAGAAGACGGCGAAGAAGCCCTCTTCGACCTCCGCTTCTAAAAAGCGCACCGCTGTCGAGAAGGCAGCGCCCCAAGAGAAGAAGCGCCCTGTACGCCGCTCGAGCACCAAGCCCTCGGCCTTCGCTCCGGTCTACTCTTATCCCCCTTCGATCACGGACGAGGAGCTGCAGTCGCTTGCCTTGGCACGCTGCCCCGCTCCCATCACCATCATAGAGACCCGCGAAGAGGCACGTCGTGTGGCGATGCGCCTGCGTCGTGCTGGTATCCTCGGTATTGACACCGAGACGCGCCCAAGCTTCACAGCTGGCGTTCGCTACGAGGTCTCCCTCCTTCAGATAGCTACCGAAGAGGAGTGCTTCCTCTTCCGCCTCAATAAGATGGGCTTGCCCAAGAGCCTCATCTCCCTGCTCGAAGACCCAGCGATCATCAAGGTAGGGCTTAGCCTGCGCGATGACATCACCGCCCTCTCGCGTCGCGAAGCCTTCACCCCCGGCTCCTTCGTCGAGCTCCAGAAGCTCTGCGGTGGCTACGGTATCCGTGAGCTCGGCCTACAGAAGATCTACGCGATCCTCTTTGCTGAGCGTATGAGCAAGTCGCAGCGTATGAGCGATTGGGAGGCGAAGAAGCTTAGCCCAGCGCAGGCGCACTATGCCGCCCTCGACGCTTGGGCATCCCTGCGGATCTACACGACCCTTATGGCGCTCCCCGCTCCATCACCTACTCAATTTGCCCTGATATAAATGAGCTATCCTACGCTACGCCTACATCCTCGCAAGGAGGAGTCCGTCCAGCGCTTCCACCCCTGGATCTTCTCGGGTGCCATCGCTTCCTTCTCCGCCCCTGTGGAAGATGGCGACTTAGTCTCCGTCGTTGATAGCAAGGGCCGTCCCTTAGGTACGGGGCACTTCGGTGGGGGAAGTATCGCTGTGCGCCTGCTGAGCTTCGACGCTGAGGAAGTCATTGACCGTGCCTTCTACAAGCGTCGCTTGGAGGCTGCGCTTCGTCTGCGCCTCTCGTGCGACCTTGTTCGCCCCGTCGGCTCCAGCGATAGCCCCAATACGACCTACCGCCTCGTACACGGCGAAGGAGATAGTCTCCCAGGGCTCATCATTGATATCTATGACCGTACGGCCGTAGTCCAAGCGCACAGTCTCGGGATGCATCAGGCACGCCAGACTATCGCCGAAGTGCTGTGGGAGGTCTTTGCTGAGGCAGGCGATCCCGTCCTCCCTCTCGAGGGCGTCTACTACAAGTCTGAGACGACACTACCCACTCGTGATATGCGCGAGCTCGCTTCGGACGGCTTCCTCATCGGGCATACTGAGGCAGCGCCTATCTATGAGAACGGCGTGCGCTTCACTCCCGACTGGCTCAAGGGCCAGAAGACGGGCTTCTTCATTGACCAGCGTGACAATCGCGCTCTTGTAGCTCACTACGCTAAGGGGCGCACCGTCCTCAATGCCTTCTGCTACACGGGGGGCTTCTCGATCTACGCTCTCCACGCAGGAGCAAAGCGCGTTGATTCATTGGATAGCTCGGCCAAGGCGATGTACCTCACCGAGCAGCACGTGGCTCTGAACTTCGGTGCAGATTGCCCCCGCCACCACTCCGTCACGGAGGATGCTTTCGACTACTTAGAACGTATGCCCGAGGGCGAATATGACCTGATCATCTTGGATCCGCCTGCCTTCGCTAAGCACCGCAAGGTCCTGCGTAATGCCCTCATTGGCTATCGTAAGATCAATAGCATCGCCTTCAAGAAGGTCGCCCCAGGTGGGATCGTCTTCACCTTCAGCTGCTCACAGGCGGTATCAAAGGAAGAATTCCGCTTGGCGGTCTTCACCGCAGCGGCGGCATCCGGGCGTAAGGTGCGCATCCTGCACCAGCTCACTCAGCCTGTTGACCACCCCATCAATATCTACCATCCCGAAGGCGAATACCTCAAAGGCCTCGTTCTCTACGTTGAATAGAAGAGCCTGAAGGTATATTTCCCCTTCCCAAAGCTTCATCATTAATGAAAGTAAAGCACCTCATCGAGGAGAATTCTCTCCTTTGCCACTTCGTCGCAGAGATGCGCGATATAGAGATACAGAAGGATGCCATGCGCTTCCGACGCAATGTCGAGCGCGTCGGTGAGATTATGGCCTATGAGCTGAGTAAGAAGCTCCACTATACGGAGCGTGACGTGCAGACGCCTCTCGGCGTCGCCCGCTGTGCTCAGATCTCAGACCAAATCGTCATCGGTACGATCCTGCGTGCAGGCCTTACGCTGCATCAGGGCTTCCTCAACTACTTTGACAAGGCTGAGAATGCCTTCATATCGGCTTACCGTAAGTATAAGGATCGCCTGAACTTCGATATCTTCATCGAGTACATCGCTTCGCCCTCTCTCGAGGGGAAGACCCTACTGCTCGTTGACCCTATGCTCGCTACCGGAAGCTCTATGGAGCTCGCCTATCGTGCGCTCTTGACTAAAGGTACCCCCAAGGAGGTGCACCTCGTCTCGATTATCTCCAGCCAGCAGGCTGTAGATACGCTCTGCGAGTCTTTCCCGGACGACAATGTGACGCTCTGGGTAGCTGCTATCGATCCCGTCCTCGATGACCACGCCTATATCGTCCCAGGCTTAGGGGACGCTGGAGACCTGGCCTATGGGGAGAAGCTCTAAGTCGCCCGATTACCTCCTTCGCTTTTGGCTACTGGCTCTGGCGGTGACGCTAGGGCTCCTTCTGCTCTACTTCCTGCCGGATAACATCTTCGGTTGGGAGCCGAACAAGGTAGACTTGCTCTCTGACCTACGTCGTGAGCAGGTAGACTCTCTTGCTAATAAGAGCGAAGACGCCGTGGCTCTTAGCCAGCAGGCTCGTAGCACGGATAAGAAGGTGCAGGAGCGTGAGCGTATCCATCGCGAGCTGGAAGCTCAAGCAAAGGCAGCTACACCCGACTCGACGATGTCAGCTGAGAAGCTGGACTCGACCATCCATCCTACGAGTATCCTCGTCGACATGACACCTGCTCACGATGGCCTGCAGCATTTCTTTGCGCAGCTCCGCCGTCGTAGTTCGCTGGGGCGTCCTGTACGTATCGCTGTTCTTGGAGACTCCTTTATCGAAGGAGATATCTTCACCAGCAGCATACGTAGCCAGCTACAAGCTCGGTATGGTGGCTCTGGGGTAGGGTGGCTTCCTTTGACTTCGGAGACAGCAGGCTTCCGTCGCACGGTTCGCCATGAGTTCAAGGGGTGGAAGGAGTATAATCAGCTTCACTCCAAGGGGCGCTATCCGCTCCCAAGCCACTACTATACGGGCTCTGTCGGGGACTGGGTGCGCTACACCCTTCCTAAGGGAGCTCGTCCCTGTAATGAAGCGGTCATCTATTATAAGGCTCCATCAGGAGCTACCCTTGAGGTCTCTACGAACTCAGAGGAAGCGACGACGCTTGAGCTCCCAGCTACCGAGACACTTAGTGCTTGCCGCCTCGCCTCAGGCTCGATTAGCTCTGTGCGCTTCACCCTCACGGGTGGGGCTTCTGGCTTCGTTTGCTATGGAGTTTCGCTGGATGGTACTTCGGGGGTTAGCGTTGATAACTTCTCTATACGCGGGAACTCAGGACTCATCTTAGCTTCGCTTGATGCCGAGCTTAATAAGGCTTTCTTTGCAGAGCGCCCTTATGACCTCATTGTCCTGCAGTACGGTCTCAATACGATCTCTCCGAAGCAGCTTGATTACTCGGGCTATACCAAGCAACTGGGTAAGGCTATTGATCACCTTCGTGCAACGACGGGGCGTGCTGACTATCTCTTGCTCGGCGTATCAGACCGTGGTGTCAAGGCCTCGGGGGGAGCAGTCGTCACGATGCCTGCCGCGCTTGCTTTAGAGCGTGCACAGATCCGTCTATCTGCCGATAAGGGTGTGGTCTTCTGGAGTACGCGAGAGGCTGTCGGTCGTCTCGGAGGTATTGGTAAGCTTGCCAGCAAGGGGTGGGCTGCCAAGGACTACACCCACCTCTCTCATCGCGGGGGTGACGAGCTTGCTCGCCAGTTCCTCGATGCCTTCTTCCTCGAAGAAAAGTATTATGATGCGATCAAGTAAGCGTGCAGCACTTCTCCTCACAGTAGGAGTGCTGGGTATTGCTGGATCTCTATTTGCTGCTGGTCCAGTGCCAAAGAGCGAGCCGAATTTCTATGCTCCCACAGGCTACTTTGCGAGCTTAGCTCAGGAGCTGCGTGTAGCAGCAAAGAATGGTGGCACGGTCTCCATTGTTCAGCTCGGCGATAGTCATATCCAAGCGGGGCATACGACGGCTCCACTACGTACCTCGCTGCAAGCTTCCTTTGGTGATGCAGGACGTGGCTGGATAGGTTGGTATTCGCTCTATGGCTCCAATTCTCCACGGGATTACCGGGTTACATCGTCTGGATTTGGTTGGCAACGTGAGCTCATACTCAAGCCCGAGGGCACGCATCCTATGGGCTTAGGGGGCTATGTCCTCTCGACACGTCCCAATAGTCGCTTTACTATCGGTGTCACATCTTCGGATCATCCCTTCCGACAGATGCACCTTGTGCGCACCGCTTCTTCACTCCCCTTGACAGCATTCCCTCTTGCCGAGCTCCGCACAGGGCGCTTTTCTACGGGGGCTTACGTCGTAGATACGCTTTCTTGGCGCTCACCCTATACGAGTGTCACACTCACGGGGGCGGAGGAGAATGATGCGGATGAAGCTGTCTATGCGGGCTGTGTCCTTCTATCCGGGAAGGGGGGGGTCCTTGTCCATGATATTGGTATTAATGGGGCTGCTTACCGGCACTATGCGATCGCAGACTATGTCGAGCAGCTTTCTTTGCTGGAGCCTCAACTGCTCATCCTATCAATGGGAACGAATGACTGCTACAGTACGCGCTTCCAGATGGCAGACTTCACCGAGAGCCTTGAGCAGATGCTTATGCTGATCAAGGAAATCTTACCTAAGACAAAGATCCTACTGACAACTCCTCCCCCAAGCTTCTTCCGTCAAGCCTCTACGCACTATGTCGTCACAGGACGCCGGCGTAAGCACCGCAAGAAGGTGACTACTATGACCTATCGATTCAATGAGAATGCAGCGCGTGTCTCAGAGGAGATCATGCGTCGTGCAGAGCTGCATGGCGTAGCTGCCTTCGACCTCTTCTCTGCTATGGGAGGGCAATCAGGTATTAATTCCTGGATCGCCGATGGCCTGATGGCTGGTGATCGTGTGCACTATAGCCGTGATGGCTATGAGCGTCAGGGGCGACTTATCACCTCAGCGCTGGAGCGTGCACTCACTCTTCGCTAACCTTTTTACGACGAATGACCTTCTTCGATACAATCGACTGGGGGAGACTCCCCGATGTACTGCGCTTTGACCGCGAGAGTCCGATGATCTTCTCCTCGGGACTCTTCCTCTTCTGTGCGCTCTTTTTCCTGCCGATCTACATGCTTCTTCGGAAGACGACGACGCTACGCATTATCTACGTCGCTCTCTTCTCGCTTTTCTTCTACTACGAGAGTAGTGGGGAGTATGTCTTGATCCTCCTCTTCGCCGCCACGATGGACTACTTTATTGGGCGGGCTATGGGGCAGAGTGAAGATCCGCGTCATCGCAAGCGTCTCTTGATAACGAGCGTCTGCGTGAATCTCGGGATGCTCTCGTACTTCAAGTACTTCTATTTCCTCCTTGACCTGGGGCAGACATTGCTCGCAGCGATTGGTATCACGACACCTCCAGCAGTGCCATTGGAGGCTCGTGACTACTTCATCCCTGCGGGTATATCGTTCTACACCTTCCAGACGCTAAGCTACACGGTCGATATCTACCGAAAGGAGATCACGCCACTACGTCGCTGGATTGATTACCTCTTCTATCTCTCCTTCTTCCCGCAGTTGGTCGCAGGACCTATCGTCCGTGCGAAGGACTTTATACCACAGATCTATCGTCGCCCGCAGCTGCTGAAGGCTGAATATGGGGAAGCCCTTACACTCATCATCAGTGGCTTGATCAAGAAGGCGATTATCGGAGACTTCATCGGGGCTAACCTTGTAGACCTCATCTTTGCTGAGCCGACGCGCTTCACAGGGATAGAGAATCTCTTTGCGGTCTATGGCTATGCGATGCAGATCTACTGTGACTTCTCTGGATACTCAGATATGGCTATTGGGATTGCCTTGCTACTCGGCTTCCGATTCAATATCAACTTTGATTCGCCCTACCAGTCGGGGAATATCACTGAGTTTTGGCGACGCTGGCATATCTCCCTCTCGAGTTGGTTGCGTGACTATCTGTATATCCCTCTTGGCGGAAATCGAAAGGGGCAGATCCGCACCTATATCAACCTCTTCCTCACGATGCTTCTTGGCGGACTATGGCATGGAGCGGCCCTACGCTTTGTCCTTTGGGGGGCTATCCATGGGGTAGCTCTTGCTCTACACAAACTATATATGCAGATCTTTGATCACTTCGGATGGCGCCGTCGTGAGCCTCTTCGTTGGCAGCGCTTCGCAGGACAGATTATCACCTTCCATCTCGTTTGCTTTGCTTGGATCTTCTTCCGAGCGGACTCAATGGAGACGGCTTGTGCCGTAATCACTCAGATCAAGGATCACTTCACCCCTGAGGTCTTCCTGCAGTTTGTCGTAGGCTATAAGAATGTCTTAGCGCTACTACTCATAGGCTACCTCTTGCACTTCACCTCACATAAGCAAGAGCTCCGCTTCCGTGAGTGGATCACAGAGCTTTCTTTCCTCAAGCAAGCATTGCTCTTTATTGGGGTGATCTTCCTGCTCATTCAGATTAGAAGCGCAGACGCTCAGCCCTTCATCTACTTCAACTTCTAAAGGGGCTTACTCCCACTACTTCATAATACGGCTTGCCCTCATCGCTCAATTGATGCGGTGGGGGCAAGCTACTTTTATGCGTTATCAATATTGCTTCATAGTAACCTCTATGGGAGAGAGTACACCTCATATACCTTGTGCCAAAAGGCAAAGTAGAAGATGTTTAGTTATTTTAAAGTAATTTTGCTCGCATACTATATGTATTCATCAAGGGGTAGCCTGGGTTTTATCTATACACAGGCGCCTCTCTGAAACCATATCGACAGAAGGAATAGATCAGTGGATTATCTGCACCGCACACATAGTGCGCTATTAAGACAAGGCAAGCCCACGCTACAGCGGGCTCTAATGAAAGAGATCAATTGGGAGGATCGGATTATCGGTATCCGTGGTTCCCGTGGGGTGGGGAAGACGACCTTTCTCCTTGATTATGCCCGTCGCCACTATGCACCCGATAGCCCTGAGTGCCTCTATATCAACCTCAATCAGTTCAGTTTCACTACTATTCGCTTGGTCGACTTTGTCGGTGACTTCATCCGACAAGGGGGGCGTAGGCTCTTGCTCGACCAAGTCTTCAAGTATCCGAGCTGGATGGAAGAGTTCAAGGAGTGTTACTATCGCTATCCTGAGCTACATATTGTGTTTACTGCCTCTGCCGTTATGAACCTTGAGGAGGAGGATCCCGAGTTGGCTTCCATCGCTTCGATCTATCATCTGGCGGGCTTCTCTCTGCGTGAATTTATTCAGCTAGATAACGGGATTACCCTCCCTGCACTGGAGCTTCAAGATATTATGGAGCATACGAGTGAGGTCGTGGGAGATATCTTCTCCTCAGTTAATCCCGGGCTATGGATGGACCGCTACCTAGAGTATGGCTACTATCCCTTTCATTTAGAGCCTCGCCTCTACTCGGAGAATCTACTGAAGACGCTGAATATGACGCTCGAGGTTGACCTCCTTTTCATTAAGCAACTTGAGCAGCGCTTACTGCATAAGCTTCGCAAGCTGATCTATATCCTAGCGCAGCGTCCTCCGCTTCAGATGCTCAATATATCTCAGCTGGCTCTTGAGATCGAGACCTCGAGAAGTACGATTGTGAACTACTTACGCTATCTCTCCGATGCCCGTGTCGCACGACCGATCTACCGTGCAGAAGATACTGAGATGGGTAAGCCTGCTATCGTCTATCTAGGTAATCCGAACCTCTATCACGTCTTGGGACAAGAGGCTTGTGACCGCTCAGAGCTTCTGCGTACCTTTGTCTTCAATCAGTTAAGCAAGGGACACCAGGCGCGCATTTCTTCGCGCTCTTCACTGGCTCTCTTTGAGGTCGACGGACACTATCCCCTCCAGATCGAGGAGGAGCTCGCAGGACGCTACCGCAGTGACCGCTATTACGTGCTTGAGCGTGGTGATCTCTCCAGAGAGAAGACAATCCCCGTTTGGCTCTTTGGCTTCCTCTACTAATCGTCTTAGAATATCCCAACTATAAATACAGACAACAATGAAACTATTCAAGAATCTTCTCCTCGGCACAGGCCTTGCCCTTGCTGCTGGTACGACTCTCTCTGCTCAGGAGCTTGGTCAGCTCCACTATCGTGCTGAAGCTGGCCTTGCGATCTCGCGTATCTCAGCTCTTGGCGTCCACCACAATGGTGATACGGGTAAGTATCTCTCCAGCTTCCGTGCTGGGGGGAGCCTCGTGATGCCCTTCGACAATACGATCTTCTCTTTCACCCCAGGACTCTATGTCGTGGGTCGTGGTGAGAAGCAGGGGACTATCCTCGATGATGGTCTGAATCAGAAGAAGCTTTCTACCATCCAGACCTATGCACTGCAGCTCCCTCTGGATCTCTCCTTCCGCCTGGCTACGATCGCAGAGAAGCACCGCATCTTCCTCAACGCTGGTCCTTATTTTGCTTACGGTCTCTCGGCTAAGCTCTCCGGAGAGAATATCGATAAGGATCTCTACAAGGAGAATGCTTTCAAGCGCTTTGAGTTCGGTGTAGGTGCTAACCTTATGTATCAGTACAACCGAGTTTATCTTCGTGGCGGCATCGATGCAAGCCTTACGGGTATTACGAAGAAGAGCCTGGGTGCACCTTACTACGTCAGCCTTAAGACTCCTCGCTATATCACTAGCTACATCACCCTTGGGTACGAGTTTTAAGACTCGCTGGAGATAACAAAACTAAGCGACACGCCCCATGAGCAGAGCTGCTCATGGGGCGTGTTATTTTATCTAGTAGGGAAATGTAGGCGTGCTACTTATGCTCAGCGATACGCTTCTTGATGGCATCAATGAGGCTCTGCAAATCCATGCCACTACGCTCGCTCATCATGCCGACTGTTGCCTTGGGGATCATGATGCGTGCCAAGGGGGAGGAGAGCATCTTGAAGGCTGGGTTGATCTCGGCAAGAGCACCCTTCAGCCACGGATGGTGCTCGAGGAGGTCCTTGAGGCGTGTAGAGGCTGTGATCTCTGCATCTGCAGCATGACCGGAGCATCCACAGCTTTCTGCCTTCTCTTCGGTATCTGGTGCTACCTCGGGGGCAGCTGGAGCATGGCTACTCCCCTTCATACAAGAGCAGGATACATATTCACTCTCTTCCCCTGCTGAAGGTGCAGGAGTAGCCGGTGCTGCCTCCTCGGGCTTGCTTTCACCATGTTTGGAGGCCGCCTTGTTGCTCTTGTCCCATGAGAGGAGGGTACGTGAGCCTTCGAGACTGCGGATGCGTGTGCAGTCCTGCATCATCTCGAGGACACCTCGGAAGCGCCCTTCTTCATCTCGTACGGCGACGTAGTAGATATAGATGAAGAGTCCAGGCTTGTTGATCCAGAAGTCCACTTCATTCTGCTCTCCACGGCGGAACTTCTCGATGATCTCTTCGACAAGGTGTACGCTGGTACGTGGGTGGCAGTTCTTGACGTCTCGACCAATGACGTTCTTACTACGAGGGAAGACGCGGTGATCGGTGTCAGTGTAGAAGCGGACGATCTCGTTCTCATCCACATAGGAGAAGTCTACGGGCATATGCTTGTAGACAAGATTGATCTGCTCAAGGGTCATCTGACCCGTGGCGACTTCGAGAAGTGCACCTGGGGTGCTCCCCCCGCCGAAGCCATATTTACCGAGCAGGCTGGCAAGTTCGTTGGCAAAGCCTGCAGCAGCTGTAGTGGGTACGGTCTCCTTCGGAGTATCTGCCTTAGGAGCTTCTTTGCCGACGTGTATCCAAGCGAAGCCAATCTCACGGTCGCCTGACTTCATCTCCTCGAACTCGGCTGGGCGGATCATCGCCAGCGAAGTGGGGTAGAGTACTGTCTCTTCCTTCTGCATCAGGTCGAGTACGTCAGCTACGACTGTGGGCTGCATGGCGATGAACTCATCATCCTTATCTTCCTCAAGAAGGCGGCGGGCATCGCGGATCTCATCGCGGATAAAGTCGTCGAGGAGCCACATCGTCGTAGTGGGGCGGTCAAAGCCCTTGCGCTCAAGGATCGAGTAGAGCTGATTCTGCTTGCGCGAGAGGTGAAGGCGGAACTTATGTAGCTCATCATAGAGCTCGAGCCACTGGTTCTTGATGACTGGATATTGAGCCAGCTCTTCGACCTGCTTCAGTAGACGGCGCATCTCATCGTTCTCACGCAGATAGCACATGATGGGATGGTCATCCGGGAGGTCGGGACGGCTGCGGTCGAGTACGTCTTGGAAGAGCTCCATCATCTGCTGGATATCTTCCTTACGGCACTCGTCTTCGTCGAAGGTCTTTAGCTCTTGCTCTGCCAAGGCGATCTCATAGGGACGCAGTGTCTTGACGCGCTCACGGAGTATAGCTCGTGCTTCGTCGAGAGTGAGCTTGCCGTCAAGGTATCGCTCCTTGGTATCGAGTACGATCTGGAGCTTCTCCATATCGATCTCGGGCAGGTTATTGCGCATATTCTCCATACGGGGAGGGGAGCTTAGAGGTTGATGAGGTAGACGAAGAATTCGCTGTCGACGAGGGCTTCAATGCCGATGAAGGCTTCACCGCCGAAGTGCAGCAGGGTGCCTGGGCTTAGCGTATGCTCTTCGCTATTGTTGAGGGTTGCCTTGACCTGGCCCTTGACGACGCTGAAGTAGATATCTTGCCCCTGGTGATCGTGTGGTGCGATCTTCTTGCCTTGGGGAAGGTTGACGTGTACGACCATGAGCTTGTCATTGTTGATGACTTGGCCAAACTCCTTGATTTCCGTTCCGATCATAATGCTACTATGTGGTGATATGTGTGATGATCTATTGGGCAGGATGAGGGGTAATCATCATTTTTACCCTGCTTCCTTGGTGAAAGTATCCTGCTTTCTCTTGCATTCGCAAAGAAAACAAATATATCTGGCTTTTCGTTCATCTCTCGATAATTCGTCTACATTCTACTGTATAGATACAGCAAAGGCTACTCCATATACTTGCTGATATGGGGTAGCCCTTGGCTGTGTCTAATATGTGTAGGCTATGCCTTAGAAGCTGTAGGCAAGGCCGAGACCGAGTACTTCACGGAACTGGACCTTGGCTCCGCGCTGGTTGCCAGCTGCGTCGACCGTCTTGATATCGTCGTCGTAGACGAGGTTCGTGGTCAGCGTCGTGGTGAGGAACTTATTGATCTTGAAGGCGATCATCATATCCCAGTTCACGTCGATATTACCGAAGTTCTCGTTGTAAGGCGTGAAGAGTGTGAGCTTCGTGACGAGGTTGATGTTCTCAGCGAGCTTACGCTTGTAGTTAGCGACAGCGAGAGCACCGACTTCTGCGAGCGTCTTCTTACCGGGCTTGACCCCGAAGGCGCCAGCTGCCGAGAGACGGTTGTCAAGGACGAAGGTCATCTTCCCCGTGATGGGAGAGAGCAGGAGGGAGAAGTCTTCGTTGGGCTTGTAGTCAGCACCGATAGCGAGTGTCAGATAGCCAGGGGCGAGGAGGGTAGAGATGTACTTATCCTTGTTCCCTGGGATGTTGGGGTTCGTGTCAGAGTCGTACCCACGAGCGAACTGCGTGAGGAAGTCTCCGAGAGCAGAGATGCTCCAGTGCTTGGAGATGTTGCGACCGACCTTGGTGCTGAAGTTCAGCTTATCGACGCTCTTGAGCCACTTATTGGAGGTCGTGAAGGTCTTACCGAAGTCCGTGATCAGGGCATTGTCCCAGCTCCAGTCTCCCTTCTTATAGTTGGCCGAAGCATTGAGGTAAAGGTTCCAAGCTACGGAGTTCTCACCACCTGCAGCCCAGTTGGTGAGTGATGTCTGAGCAAGGTTAAGGCCCGATACACCAGAGAACTTCCAAGCTGGTGCTGGAGCTGGTACTTCGGGGGCTTCAGTGGGGATAGAGTCCGTCTGTGCGGCTACTTGCCCCATGGAGAGGGCGAGGAGCGAAAAGGCGATAAAGAGTTTCTTCATTGTCTATATTTATATAATATGCTTGTGTGGAATTACCTTAGTCTAAAGGCCTGTAAAATTACACATTTTTATATAAAGTGTGCTTGTGATCCAGAAAAGGTGCGGATCTACCCTGTCAAAATCTATGGAAACATTGGAGCTATATTGAGGTCGTATCTGTCAGTACTAGGCAGATCCTTCGGTAAGATTACCCTGTGATAAGGATAAGGGGCTCTTGTTACACCCCATTTGATACCACTCTTGCTGTATGCTACTCTACTCCGTATGGTGGTTCTCAGATGGTGCTATAGAAGCCTATTCGTAAGTGACTACTGGCCTGTATACGAACGACTATTGGGTTTAGGGGCAAACGACTACTCGCTTCGTATGCAAGCAACTATTGGTTCGTACATAAAACTACTATTGGTCTGAGGGAGAATGACTCGTGCTGTATCCTTGTGTCCCCTCTCACTTCCCTCCACGCTCTCTGGGAAAATGCTTTATATCCCTTCGAGATATCAGGGAAGAAGCGAGGGATTGATCACAGTTTCCTTGGCACCGTGTATTTGCTTTCTCCTCCGAATGAAGCTCTTTCCTACCTATTGAGACGAGGAAGCTCACCTTAGTCTCTTGTTCCCGATGTACCGAAAATTAGGAGCTTCATATCACTACTACAAGCGTCCGATTACTCCGCTATTATACAGCTGGTTAACTGTGGTGAAAAGTGTCTGTGCGTTGGGGCCGTTTTTGAACCAGTACTGGTTGCTGAGTTGACCAGTACTGCTCCGTTCTTCGACCAGTACTGGTAACATATATCGACCAGTACTGGTCAGCTCAGTGACCAGTACTGGTTGCCTTCCCCTCCTCAATCGGAAGGATTATCTTGCCTCAAGAGACTGTGCTACACTTTCAGTACCTTTACAGGAAGAGTGCCCCACACAAGCACCCTAATATCACCACCATGAGCACAATGAATCCTCATGTCATCACTCCCCTTATAAGGGGTAGTGTAGCCCTGCTCCTCTTGGGGTTAAGTGCACTACTCAGCTCACTCCAAGCTCAGACGCCTACGGATAGCCTCCGCTCGGATGGGGGCTGGGAAGCTTTTATTGAGAGCCAGCTACAGGTGGGCTTGCTTACCGAAGACGAGGCGCACGAAGCGGCAGCTCTCTATGACGAGCTAAGGCGAGCCCCGCTGGACATTAATTCCGTCCGAGAGGAGGAGCTACGTCGACTCCCGATGCTCTCGGACTATCAGATCTATCAGTTCGTCCGCTATCGCACCGATCATCAGGCTTTTCATGAACTCTCAGAGCTGAAGCTGGTACCAGGCTGGAGCCTCTCGCTCATCGCCCTGCTACGCCCCGTCATGGTCTGTCGCCCCATATCCGAGGAGCGCCCCTTGCTGGGAAATACGTTAGAAGCCACCCACGAGGCTCGTATCTTTTATGGTAAGCGTAGTAGCACCGACTTTACTTCGAAGAAGCCACTTCTCGGCTCGGAGGATGCATTACGGCTAAGCTATAGCTATGCTACGCCCCATAGCCTGAGTCTTTTCATCGCGGGGGAGAAGGACTATGGCGAGCCTTGGCGACGGGGGGCGCACCGAGGACTCGATGCTTATAGTCTGCATGCCCAACTGGAGCATCGCGCGCTGATCCTTGTCTTGGGTGACTACCGCGTGGCACGTGGCAGTGGATTAATCCTCTCGCAAGGAGCTTTCCCGCTGAGCTTCCTCTCACTGACCCCACGCCAGGGTACGGGAGTGCGTCCTGTGCGGAGTATGACTGAGAGCGACTTCTCCCGCGGGGCAGCTGGTATGCTTCGCGTGGGAAGCTACCGCTTGGGACTCTTCGCCTCTCATCGTCGTATAGACGCACACCGATCTGCCGAGGGCTTTCTTACTGCGCTCTCGGAGACAGGGCTGCATACGACAGAGGTGGCTTGGGCGGCACGGCAGCAAGCCTTGACTCGTCTCTATGGGGGCTGGATTGAATATCGTGTACCCGATCTTGAGCTGTCACTGCAGGGAATGTATCAAGATTGGCAAGGGGATCGACTAAGGTACCCACCAGGTAGCCAAGGTGATGCGACGCTGGAAGGCTTGCAGAGCTATGCTGCTTGGAGCTTCTCCTACCGCTATCAGACGCTCCGAGGTCACCTGCGCCTTAGTGGTGAGGCGGCTTATACCTCTCGCTCAGCGTGGGCATTCATCCAGCATCTCTCCTATCTCCAAGGACGTTGGGCGGATCTTCGACTCTCCCTTTGGCATATCGGGGCGCATTACTGGACCTATTATGGGCGGGCGGGCACGCATGCGCTCCGTCCGCATAGTGAGGATGGTGGCCGCCTACAACTCCAGCTTACCCCCTTTGATCGTTTAGGACCAACCCTTCTTTATCTTGATGGCTATCAAGCTCACTCGCAGAAGGCGAGGGAGGATGTGACGCATTTTTCCGTGAGCTATGGCCTGATGACCAGTCTCCAGATAGAGCGTGAGGCAAGTCTGAGGCTACACTATCGGGGGCGAAAGGATAGTCATCGCTTCAAGCTCGAGGGGGCGTATGATCTCGGTGCTTGGCAACCTCGCCTTGCCCTCCTCTATGCCCGTGGAGCCGCGTCTTCGGGCTGGGCTGTGCAGGGGCGCTTGCGATGGATTCCCTCTGAGCGATTACAGCTGGATCTTTTAGCAGACGCCTTCGATGCTCCGAGCTGGGATAGCCGGCTCTATACGCTGACGCCGATGCTACGAGGTGAGTATGGTGCGACTCTATTATATGGTAAGGGGACTGTGCTCGGAGGGCGGGTGCGCTATCGTTTGAGTTCGCATTGGCAGATTGAGGGGCGTGTACAGCATGAGCATCAGCAGCGTGATGTGCGCCCGACGAAGACACTTTTCGCCCTTTCTCTTCGCTATCGCGGGTGGTAAAAGTGTGCTGTAGATACACACCTCTTAGTTAGACGGTTTGATTTGGCTAATAGGGCGATTATCTCTACCTTTGCGGGGCAAAAGTACATAGTACTCAGCCGAGGAAGATGAGAGTTTTCTCTCACTGGTCCTATAGCTCAGTCGGTTAGAGCACCTGACTCATAATCAGGGAGTCCTTGGTTCAAGCCCAAGTGGGACCAC